>Ga0153981_1000071_pt1 | contig 31071 bp, 29 predicted proteins | sample TSGA065MetaG_FD_104714 | JGI IMG/M metagenome (GOLD analysis project Ga0153981, IMG submission 104714) | Attine ant fungus gardens microbial communities from Georgia, USA - TSGA065 MetaG | ecosystem: Host-associated > Fungi > Mycelium > Unclassified | place: USA: Georgia, Magnolia Springs State...
AGACATCGCGCTGTTTGCCGAAATGGGCTTCAAATGTTTCCGTACTTCGATTGCCTGGACGCGCATCTTCCCGAACGGTGACGAATTACAGCCAAACGAAGCGGGTCTGCAATTCTACGACGACATGTTTGATGAGCTGCTCAAACATAATATTGAGCCGGTGATCACCCTTTCTCACTTCGAAATGCCATGGCATCTGGTGAAGGAATACGGCGGCTGGAAAAACCGTCAGGTGGTGGATTTCTTTGTGCGTTTCAGCCAGGTTGTGATGGAGCGTTACAAAGGCAAAGTGAAATACTGGATGACCTTCAACGAGATCAATAACCAGCGCAACTGGAAATATCCGCTGTTCGGTTATTGCTGCTCCGGTGTGGTATTCACCGAACAGGAAAACCCCGAAGAAACCCTGTATCAGGTGCTGCATCACCAGTTCGTGGCCAGCGCCAAAGTGGTCAAACTCGGCCATCAGATCAACCCGGATTTCCAGATTGGCTGCATGATCGCCATGGTGCCGCTGTACCCGTTCTCCTGCCACCCGGATGACGTGATGTATTCGGTCGAAGCGATGCATGAACGCTTCCTGTTCAGCGATGTGCATATGCGCGGTTATTACCCTGCGTATGCACTGAAAGAATGGGAACGTCGCGGCTTCAACATCAAAATGGAAGACGGAGATTTGCAGGCACTGAGAGAAGGCTGCGCGGACTACATCGGCCTGAGCTATTACATGAGCAACGCGATTTCAGCGCACAACCCAAGTGATGATAACGGGTTATCCGGCTTTGCAGGCAGCGTCCCGAATCCGCACGTGAAGGCATCCGACTGGGGATGGCAGATTGATCCTGTTGGTCTGCGTTACACCCTGAACATTCTGTACGAGCGTTACCAGAAACCGCTGTTTATTGTCGAGAATGGCTTTGGCGCTATCGATAAAGCCGGTGACGACGGCGTTATTCATGACGATTACCGCATCGCTTATCTGAAAGCGCACATCGAACAGATGAAGAAAGCCGTGCTGGAAGATGGTGTGGATCTGATGGGCTACACGCCGTGGGGCTGTATTGACTGCGTGTCATTCACCACCGGCCAGTACAGCAAACGCTATGGCTTTATCCACGTCGATAAAAATGACGACGGCACCGGCACGATGGCACGTTCGAAAAAAGAGAGTTTTGGCTGGTATCAGAAAGTGATTGAGAGCAACGGGGAAGTACTTTAATTCTTCTGAACTGGCGGAAATAAAAAAACCGGGCATTGCCCGGTTTTTTTATATTACTCGCGATAAAAATTAATGACGTTTCCCGTCATCATCTTCATCAACGAAATCTTCGTCTTCGCCTTCCTCACCTTCTTCGTCGTCATCGCCTTCGAAGTAAGTGCCCCAGCCGTCGTAGTTGACGCCGTTGGCTTCGGCCAGGTTCATCAGTTGTTCAACCTGAGCGTCGATCAGTTCCGCTTTCAGCGCGATTTCGCTGATTACGTCACAACACATCAGCACAGAACCGTCTTCAACTTCTAACTCTTCAGGGTCGGTAACTTCGTAACCCAGCTTGAAAGCCTCAACCGCTGCTTTCTCCAGAACTTCGAACTTCTCTGAAGATAAGTGATGTTCAATGGTGTAAAGCGCGTCAGGATCGCTGCCATCGTCCAGCAGCTCTTCGATGATTAAGCGAGTCTCTTCACGTTGTTCGTCCAGCAATTCACGGTTTGCCATATCTCAGTCCTCAATCAATGTGACGTTTGACCGCTATTTTCACACACCACAGGGCGCGCCTCCACTATAAACGACAAAGTTTTTGCTTCGGGGTTGTAATTGCATATTCATACAGTTAAATTGAATTTAAATTCAATCCGAAATGCTAACGCGCTATGGAGCGACATCATGATTTTGTTGAGTAAACGTCATTTTCTCAGGTTACTGGATTTTACCCCGTCAGAGATTTCGTCCCTGCTGAAACTCTCCGCAGAATTAAAAGCCGCTAAGAAAAACGGCACCGAGAAGGCCAGCCTGCAAGGCAAAAACATCGCGCTCATCTTCGAAAAAGACTCGACCCGTACCCGATGCTCTTTCGAAGTTGCCGCTTACGATCAGGGGGCAAAAGTCACCTACCTCGGCCCAAGCGGCAGCCAGATAGGTCATAAAGAATCGATGAAAGACACTGCCCGCGTGCTTGGCCGGATGTATGACGGTATTCAGTATCGTGGTTACGGTCAGGATAAAGTGGAAATACTGGCGCAATATGCCGGTGTCCCGGTCTGGAACGGTCTGACCAACGAATTCCATCCAACGCAGTTGCTGGCGGATTTGCTCACTATGCAGGAGCATCTGCCGGGTAAACCGCTGAAAGGTATGCGTCTGGCCTATCTGGGCGATACCCGTAATAACATGGGGAACTCGCTACTGGAAGCGGCGGCGTTGTGCGGGCTGGATTTGCGCCTGGTTGCACCTTCCGCCTGCTGGCCGGAAGCCGAACTGGTCGCCACCTGCGAACATCTGGCAAAAGAAAATGGCGGCAGCATAACGTTGACAGAAGATATCGCGACCGGCGTGAAAGATGCCGATTTCCTGTATACGGACGTTTGGGTATCGATGGGCGAACCGAAAGAAGCCTGGAAAGAGCGTATTAATCTGCTGCGTCCGTATCAGGTTAACAGCGCAATGCTGGCGCTGACCGGCAATCCGAAGGTGAAATTCCTGCATTGTCTGCCTGCGTTTCACGATGACCAGACCACACTCGGCAAACAAATGGCGGAAGAATACGGTCTGCACGGCGGCATGGAAGTTACCGACGAAGTGTTCGAATCAAGCCACAGCGTGGTCTTCGATCAGGCTGAAAACCGTCTGCACACCATCAAAGCGGTGATGGTCGCCACCCTCGGCAACGCCTGATTTTATCCGGCATCATTTTGCGACAAGGCAAAGTGATGCCGCGTTATTCCCCCAGAATCCTCTGCTATATCGCCCTTCCGCTGCCCGCGCCCCGTATTTTCAACTAACCTTTTCAGAGCGCTGTTATTTTTCATACAAAAAGAATTCTGTAAGAAGGAACCGCTATGAGCTCAGTTAATCTCGAGTATGTCCTGCGACTGGAAAGTCTTTTAAGCCGGATTTACCCCAGAGAACACATTGCTGACCTGCTGAAAAAAATCCTGCATCTCGCTGAAAAATGGAATTACGGCAAACATCGCACGACAAGTTGGGTCGATGGCACCAATATTTATCTGATCACCTACGGCGACAACATTCGTCATGGCGACCAACCGCCGCTGGCAACCTTAAACCATTTCGCCAATACCTATCTGCGCGAGATCGTCAGCGACATCCACATTCTGCCCATGTATCCCTACAGCTCGGACGACGGTTTTAGCGTTATTGATTATCGCCGGATCGACGAACATCTTGGCGGCTGGTCCGACATTCATCACCTTTCCGCTCATTTCAATCTGATGTTTGACTGCGTGATCAACCACATCTCACGCTCCAGCGAATGGATGAAGGGCTATCTGCACGACGATCCGTATTACAAAGATTACTTTATTGCCTCGAATCCCGAGCTGGATTACAGCCGCGTAGTGCGTCCGCGCGCCTCTCCGCTGCTGACGCCTTTTATTAAAGCCAACGGCACCGAGCTGTATCTGTGGACGACGTTCAGCGAAGATCAGGTGGATATCAATTTCAAAAATCCGCAGGTTCTGCTGGAGAGCATCGACGTACTGTTACAGTACGCGGCCAGCGGCGGGCAATCTATTCGCCTCGACGCCATCGGGTATATCTGGAAGGAAGTGGGCACACGCTGCATTCATATGCCGCAGGCGCACAACATTATTAAAGTCTGGCGCACGATCCTCGACGAAGTGATCCCCGGCACACGGCTCATTACGGAAACCAACGTGCCGCATCACGAAAATATCAGTTATTTCGGTGAAGGTGATGAAGCACATATGGTGTATCAATTCCCGCTGCCGCCGCTGACGCTTCATGCATTTTTACGTCAGGACACCACGACGCTGACGCAATGGGCACAAAGCCTGAACGCGGAAGCGCGCTACCCGGACACCACGTATTTCAACTTTCTGGCGAGTCACGACGGCATTGGGCTACGCCCGACGGAAACCTTCCTCAGCGATGATGAACGTAAATACATGGCGCAGGAAACGCTGCGCAAAGAAGGTCGGGTCTCGTATAAAGACAACGGCGACGGTACCCATTCGCCTTACGAGCTGAATATTAATTACCTGAGTGCGCTGACCGAGCCGGGAGATGATGTTGACCTGAAAGCCCGTAAGTTCCTGGCGGCGCAGGCATTGTTACTGTCGTTTATCGGCGTACCGGCCATTTACATCCACAGCCTGCTCGGCAGCGAGAACGATCTCGACGGTATGCATCAGTCCGGGATTAACCGCCGCATCAACCGTAAAAAGCTGGAGCTGGGTACGCTGGAAGCTGAACTTGAGAAGAAAGACAGCCTGCGCTCCCGCGTGTTTTACGGCTTAGAGGAACTGATTAAACACCGCCGCGCGCATCCGGCATTTTCGCCGCAGGCTGGCCAGCGTGTGTTTGATTTGGGCAAATCGTTATTCGCCATGGAACGTTATGATCCTAAGAGCGAAGATCGGATCACCTGCGTGTTTAACATCAGCGATCATTCACAAATGCTGAAACTGGCGGTGGAAGGCAAAGATCTGATTGGCGGAGAAGTGTTTAACGGCCAGATGAGGCTCCAGCCGTGGCAGGTAGTGTGGATCAAACACAAGCTCAAAGCGCCAGAACGTCTCGGCAGGCTGCGTCGCTGGCGGATGAAGTTGTTCAAACGAACAAAGCGTTAAACTGACAATGTATTAAACAGACAGCTTATTGACGTCCATTTTGACGACCGCTTTGCGCACGTTAGCCGATTCGCCAACGGCGCACAGCGGTTTATGCACCTCGCCCGGATAAAACACCACGAAATCACCGGCCTGCATAATCATGGTTTTTTCCTGCTCGCCGGCAGCCAGAAACGCAATGTCTTTATCTTCCAGCCAGTCGGTATCAATGTACCCCGCAGGAAGATTGCTGAACGTCATTCCCTCCGTTCCGTTCAGGACAATCTGGATATCCAGATAACGGGCATGAAACTCCGCACGGCGATCTGCCTGCGGCGCCGTTGAATCATTTGAAATCAGAACAAACGCGTCATTGCCGTGGATATCGTGTTTACCCAGGGGGGTTTCCGCCGTGATATTTTTCTTCACATACTCAATGGCTTCGCGCAGTTCAGCGGGCAGATAAGGCACTAAATGCAGTTGATGGATGTTTCCGGTGATCATCATAACCTCGTGAGAGTGATTCATTAGTGAAACGTTGTTTCAGAAATAATAATCCTCTTTATGTACGGGTGGCTACCTTTCAGATCAAGATTTCCCTTTTTCGCTAAAATTAATTTTCCCGGTTTTATGCGAGCCTTAGAAGAATGGTTATGCATCCGTAGTGCATAGATTGCATCTTCAGCCACAAATACCCGCGACCAGGTGACTGGTCTGAAACGATATTTTCAAAAACTCCTCTGCCGGTCACAAAACGACGAATATAAAAAACCGCTTGAAATCACAATAATTATTTTGATTATTTCCCATTTTTAGGATTTTTATTCAAACAAATTTAATCCCTATGCGTATGATAATTTAAACCCCTTTATTTCAATGCATTACGATTGCATAAATTATATCCCAACCAGTCATTTTTCTAACAGGTAAAATAATTACTCCTTTCACACGTTATTTATTCATAACGGATAATTGATTAATAAAATAAACAATGCGCATCATCAATTAATTATCACTCCATTGTATTCATTCATTCTGATGAGATCGGAATCACATCTTAAATGCTTCAGCGGAATATTATTCACTTCGTTCCAGACGAGATGAAAAAAGATTGAATAACTCCATTTATTCATCAAGGTTTCGTTTTGTCTGAAATATTAACCTGATTACTTTTTTCATAAGAAAGGAATAAATATGAAAAGGCATTATGTCGGTTCTGAAATAGGTCAACTGCACAGCGTCATGCTGCACCGGCCTAATTTAAGCTTGCAACGCTTAACCCCTTCGAATTGCCAGGAACTGTTATTTGATGACGTACTTTCCGTTGAGAGAGCCGGTAAGGAACATGATGTTTTCAGCCAGACACTGCGCCAGCAAGGGGTTGAAGTTCTGCTTCTGACTGATTTACTGACCGAAACGCTGGATAATCGCGAGGCCAAAGACTGGCTGCTGAATATGCAGATCTCCGACTACCGTCTGGGGCCGCAATTTGCTGAAGAGATCCGTGACTGGCTGGCCGATCTTCCTCACCGGCAAACGGCGCGTTTCATGAGTGGCGGATTAACTTATAACGAGATCCCTTCGACTATCCACAATATGGTCGTTGATACCCATATGGCGAATGATTTTATTATTAAGCCACTCCCGAATCATTTATTTACCCGCGATACCTCCTGCTGGATATATAACGGGGTTTCCGTGAACCCGATGGCCAAAGCGGCAAGAAAGCGCGAAACTAATAATCTGCGTGCCATATATCGCTGGCATCCATTATTCAGCGATAACGAATTCATTACTTATTTCGGTGACGATGATTTCAATTACGACCATGCCACGCTGGAAGGCGGCGACGTCCTGGTCATTGGTCGCGGCGCAGTGTTAATCGGGATGTCAGAAAGAACCACTCCGCAGGGCGTTGAGTTCCTCGCCCGTTCTCTGTTTAAACATCAGCAGGCGACCAAAGTTATCGCGTTGGAATTACCAAAACACCGCGCCTGTATGCATCTCGACACCGTCATGACCCACATCGATATCGACACTTTCTCGGTTTATCCCGAAGTCGTACGTGACACCACGCAGTGCTGGACTCTGACCGATGACGGCCGCGGGGGCCTTCGTCGTCAGGAAGAACCGCATTTCCTGAAAGCCATTGAAAAAGCGCTTGGGCTGGATGAAGTGAAACTGATCACCACCGGTGGCAACAGTTTTGAAGCCGAGCGCGAACAATGGAATGACGCCAACAACGTGCTGACCGTACGTCCCGGCGTCGTGATTGGCTATGAGCGCAATACGTGGACCAACGAAAAATACGATAAGGCCGGGATCACCGTGCTGCCTATTCCGGGAGATGAACTCGGGCGTGGCCGTGGCGGCGCTCGTTGCATGAGTTGCCCGCTGGAACGCGACGACATCTGAAAAACCTCACCAGGGAAAATACCATGACAAAACCCACACTGGTCGTCGCACTGGGCGGCAATGCATTGCTGCGTCGCGGCGAACCTTTGGAAGCCAGCATTCAGCGGAAAAATATTCAGCTGGCGGCAGAAACACTCAGCGCATTGTGTCAGCAATGGCGTGTTGTGCTGGTTCACGGCAACGGACCGCAGGTCGGATTACTGGCGTTGCAAAACAGTGCTTATACCGCCGTTTCGCCTTATCCGCTGGATATTTTGGTCGCCCAGACGCAGGGAATGATCGGCTATCTCCTGCAACAGGAATTGAAAAATTGCCTGCCGGAAATCCGCGTTTGCACGCTGCTCACACAGGTGGAAATCAGTCCGCTGGATCCGGCTTTCAATCATCCGACCAAATACATCGGGCCGGTTTACACCCGCGAACAGTCTGCTGCGCTGGCCGCAGAAAAGGGCTGGGCGATGAAAGCGGACGGGCAGCATTTCCGCCGCGTCGTGGCCTCGCCGCAACCACTGAGCATTATCGAAACCGACGCGATCAACGCGCTGCTTCAGGACGGACATCTGGTTATTTGCAATGGCGGCGGCGGTGTTCCGGTCTGCAAAACCGCTAAAGGACTGGAAGGCGCGGAAGCGGTCATCGACAAAGATCTCTCGGCCGCCCTGCTCGCCCGGCAACTGCACGCCGATGCGCTTCTGATCCTCACCGACGCTGATGCGGTGTACCTCGACTGGGGAAAACCAACCCAGCGTCCGCTTCAACAGACCACCACACGCGACCTGGCCGGAATGACTTTCGATGCGGGCTCTATGGGCCCAAAAATCGCCGCAGCCTGCCAGTTTGTCGATGCCTGCCACGGGTTAGCCGGGATCGGTGCCCTGACCGACGGCGAAGCGATTCTCGCGGGCCTGAGAGGCACCTCCATCCGTGCGTCGTAATAACGTCATGAAAGGAATAAAACTATGAGTAACACCTTAAAAAACCGTCATTTTCTCAAACTTCTGGATTTTACGCCGGATGAAATCCAGCAATTGATTAATCTCGCCTTTACCCTGAAAACATACAAAAAGAGTGGCCGGGAGCAGCAGTATTTACTCGGCAAAAATATCGCGCTGATTTTCGAAAAAACGTCCACGAGAACCCGCTGTGCGTTTGAAGTGGCGGCTTTCGACCAGGGAGCAAAAGTGACATATCTCGGCCCGAGCGGCAGCCAGATTGGTCATAAAGAGTCGATGAAAGACACCGCCCGCGTGCTGGGCCGGATGTACGACGGCATTGAATACCGGGGTTTTGCGCAAAGGATTGTTGAGGAGCTGGCCGAGTTTTCCGGCGTCCCGGTCTGGAACGGGCTGACGGATGAATTTCATCCCACACAGATTCTCGCCGACCTGATGACCATGCTCGAACACGCGCCGGGAAAACAACTCAGCGAATTAAGCTTTGCCTATCTGGGCGATGCACGAAACAACATGGGCAATTCGCTGATGGTCGGCGCCGCCAAAATGGGCATGGACATCCGCCTGGTCGCACCGAAATCCTTCTGGCCAGACGCTACGCTGGTCAGTGAGTGCCGGAAAATAGCCGGAACCACCGGTGCCCGCATTTTGCTGACCGAGCACGTCGATGAAGGCGTGAACGGGGTGGATTTCCTCTACACCGATGTCTGGGTTTCGATGGGCGAAGCCAAATCTGCCTGGGCCGAACGCATCAGCCTGATGACGCCGTATCAGGTCAATGCTGCCGTCATCAAAGCCACCGGCAATCCTGATGTGAAATTCATGCACTGCCTGCCCGCGTTTCACAACGAAGAAACTACCCTCGGAAAAGAGCTGGAAATCGCCTATGGAATGAAAGGGTTGGAAGTAACGGATGACGTTTTCGAGTCGGCGCATTCCATTGTGTTCGATGAGGCCGAAAACCGCATGCACACCATAAAAGCGGTCATGGTGGCCACCCTGGGCGATGCCTGAATTTTTTGCGTGAAGCCCGACTGAGGTCTTCACGCCTTTTTTAAGGATTATGTTGATGCGTACATTCAAATTTCCTTCCGCCTACACCATTCTTTTTATTCTTATCGCCGTCGTCGCGGGCCTGACCTGGATTATCCCCGCCGGCGAATACAACATGGCAATGAACGCCAGTCTTGGGAAAGAAGTCCCGGTTTCCGGCACTTATCACGCTGTTGCCGGTAATCCTCAGGGGATTATCGATATCTTTCTTGCCCCCATTGATGGCCTTTATAACCACGTTACCGGGCAGGCGGGCGCAATCGACGTGGCGTTGTTTATCCTCATTATCGGCGGTTTTCTCGGCGTGGTGACCAAAACCGGTGCCATTGATGCGGGGATTGAACGGGTGACTCATCGCCTGCGCGGCAAAGAAGAATGGATGATCCCGATCCTGATGGCGCTGTTTGCCGCCGGGGGCACTATTTATGGCATGGCCGAGGAATCCCTGCCATTTTACACCCTGCTGGTGCCGGTCATGATGGCCGCCCGCTTCGACCCGCTGGTAGCCGCCGCGACAGTTCTCCTCGGCGCAGGTATCGGAACCCTCGGTTCCACCATTAATCCCTTTGCAACCGTGATCGCCGCCAATGCCGCCGACATTCCTTTCACCAGTGGCATCGGCCTGCGCGCAGTCATTCTGGTGGTTGGCTGGCTAATATGCGTTGTATGGGTGATGCGCTACGCCCGTAAAGTTCGTCGGGACCCGTCGCTGTCAATCGTCGCCGATCAATGGGAATCAAACCGCGAACACTTCCTCGGCGATCGCCGCGAAGAGCTGCTGCCGTTTACCGGCGTGCGGAAAATCGTTTTAACGATCTTCGCGCTGGCCTTTGTCGTGATGATTTATGGCGTCTCCGTCAAAGGCTGGTGGATGGGCGAAATCTCCGCCGTCTTTCTTGCCGCCGCCATCTTTGTCGGGTTAATTGCCCGGATGAGCGAAACCGAGCTGACCACCACTTTCATTGACGGCGCACGCGATCTTCTCGGCGTCGCGCTGATCATCGGGATCGCGCGCGGTATCGTGGTCGTGATGGATAACGGCATGATCACGCACACCATTTTGCACAGCGCCGAAAACATTGTTTCCGGGCTCTCCAATGTGGTGTTCATCAATGTGATGTTTTTGCTCGAAGTTGTGTTGTCTTTTCTGGTGCCATCGTCATCGGGTCTGGCCGTGATGACCATGCCTATCATGGCCCCGCTGGCCGATTTTGCGCACATCGGCCGCGAACTGGTGGTCACCGCATATCAGTCAGCTTCCGGTCTTGTGAACCTGGTGACGCCTACATCAGCGGTCGTCATGGGCGGTCTGGCCATTGCGCGCGTGCCCTATGTCCGCTGGCTGAAATGGGTTGCGCCTTTGCTCGGGATACTGCTGGTGTTGCTAATGTTAGCGCTGAGTCTGGGTTCTTTGTTTTAACCCTTCGTTGATGATGATTTTTTTGCCATGTTGACGTCCTTTATTCATCAGGGAATATGACCATGAAAAGAACGTTGTCTGCACTTGAAAAAGAACACGAGCAGTTGATCTTGTGTCACCGGCTGATCGCCAGCAAAAGTTTTGCTTCACAGGAAGCGCTGCGCCGTGAATTTCAGCGTGCGGGATACCGGAATATCAGCCAGTCCACGGTATCGCGGCTGCTGAAAACGCTGGGGGTGGTGAAGATCCAGAATGCCAAAGGCAAAAAAATGTACGCGCTGAATGAGCAATATCAGCCCGTTCCCGATGCGTTGCGCCCGGTCACAGAGATGGTGACCAGCGTGGATTACAACCCGCAGTTTGTCATCGTGCATGTGTCGTCGGGCTACGGGCGGGCGGTGGGGAAAATCATTGACCATCAGGGATTGCATGAGGTTCTCGGCGTCATCGCATCCAGCACCGCCGTCTTCGTCGCGCCAAGGGAAACCCGCGAGATCGGGCAGGTTTGTCAGATAATCAGGCAGGTATTGATGGTCAAAGGAAACCCGAGCAGCAATCGTTTGCCTTAGTCCATTTTTCCGCTTGATGTCGCCGGTGACGCGCGTATAATGCGCCACAATTTGCCGGGAGAACCTATGAACAATTGCCACGTTTTGTGCTCAGATGATCGACCAAACACCGTGCCATCAGGCAGCCCGCTGCCGTTGTTCTTCCGTGGCATTACCGTTTTACTGAAAGCCCCTCATTGAGGGGCTTTTTTTTGTCCGGAATTTAAGAACATCAGTTTTTGAGCGCATTTCTTTTAAGAACAAAGAAACAGGAGAATGACTATGGCTAACCCGCTATATCAAAAAGACATCATTTCTATCAACGATCTCAGCCGCGAGGAGCTGGAGCTGGTGCTCGACACCGCGGCCAGCCTGAAAGCGGATCCGCAACCGGAATTGTTGAAACACAAAGTGATCGCCAGTTGTTTCTTCGAAGCCTCAACCCGTACGCGCCTGTCGTTTGAGACGTCCATGCATCGTCTCGGGGCTTCCGTCGTCGGTTTCTCTGACAGCAGCAATACGTCGCTCGGCAAAAAAGGCGAGACGCTGGCCGATACCATTTCGGTGATCAGCACTTACGTGGATGCCATCGTGATGCGCCATCCGCAGGAAGGCGCGGCGCGTCTGGCGACAGAATTCTCCGGCGGCATTCCGGTTCTCAATGCCGGTGACGGCGCGAACCAGCACCCGACGCAAACCTTGCTGGATTTGTTCACCATTCAGGAAACGCAGGGACGTCTTGATAACATCAAAATCGCGATGGTCGGCGACCTGAAATATGGCCGTACCGTTCACTCTCTGGCGCAGGCGCTGGCGAAATTTAACGGCAACCGCTTCTACTTTATCGCCCCCGACGCACTCGCCATGCCGGGCTATATTCTGGCGCTGCTGGAAGAGAAAGGCATCGAATATAGCCTGCACAGCAGCATCGATGACGTCGTGCCGGAAATCGACATTCTGTACATGACCCGCGTACAGAAAGAGCGTCTGGACCCGTCTGAATATGCCAACGTTAAAGCCCAGTTTGTCCTGCGCGCGGCGGATCTGAACGGCGCTCAGCCGCACCTGAAAGTCCTGCACCCGCTGCCCCGCATCGATGAAATCACGCCGGATGTCGATAAAACGCCATACGCCTGGTATTTCCAGCAGGCCGGTAACGGGATTTTTGCGCGTCAGGCTTTACTGGCGCTGGTTCTGAACGCAGATATTGCACAGTCAGCTTGAGGAGAAAACGATCATGACTCACGACAATAAACTTCAGGTTGAAGCCATTAAATGCGGCACGGTAATCGACCATATTCCGGCGCAGGTCGGCTTTAAATTGCTGTCGTTATTCAAATTTACGCAGACAGAACAACGCGTTACCGTCGGCCTGAATTTGCCTTCCGGCGAGCTTGGCCGCAAAGATATTATCAAAATTGAAAACACCTTTCTGACCGACGAACAGGTTAATCAGCTGGCGGTCTATGCCCCGCGCGCTACGGTGAACCGCATTGATAATTATGAAGTTGTGAAGAAGCTGATGCCGACGTTGCCGGACCGTATTATCGGGGTTTTACGCTGCCCGAACGGCAACTGCATCAGCCGTTTTGAACCGGTGGATTCCAGCTTTGCGGTGAAACAGCGCGCAGATGGCGTTCACCTGAAATGCAAATACTGTGAGAAAGAGTTCGAACATCAGGTTGTGCTCAACAACGACTGAGCAGGTATACTGACGACCGGATTTTTACCCATAACCCAAAATCAGGAGACATTATGTCCCGCGAAATCAGTACTGAAAACGCACCCGCCGCAATCGGTCCTTATGTTCAGGGCGTGGATCTGGGCAGTATGATCATCACTTCAGGCCAGATCCCTGTTGATCCTAAAACCGGTGCCGTGGCCGACGACATCGCCGCTCAGGCGCGTCAGTCTCTGGAAAACGTCCAGGCTATCGTTGAAGCCGCTGGCCTGAAAGTGTCAGACATCGTGAAAACTACCGTTTTCGTGAAAGATCTGAACGACTTCGCCACCGTTAACGCCACGTACGAAGCTTTCTTCACCGAGCACAAAGCGCCTTTCCCGGCCCGTTCATGCGTTGAAGTTGCCCGCCTGCCTAAAGACGTGAAAATCGAAATCGAAGCCATCGCCGTCCGCCGTTAATCCGCGTCCCCGATGCACCAGACCAGCCTCCGGGCTGGTTTTTTTTGCCCTATTTTCAGGCAAAGAAACCCTTTAACGCTCTATAATTAAGCAGTCCCCCCTTATTTCCCCTGATTTTCAGCCCGTTTTGCACGCTGGCACACTTTATGCCTGATCTTCATTGTTATTGAACGATTCAATTGCGGCCTGTCCAGTTTGTGAGGTGATGATGATCAAGATTGACCTTTCCGATTCACCCTTTTTTGATGAGATGTTAATGGCTGACGGGACGCACCGCAGCCATTATCAGGCCTACTGGCAATGGTTGCAGCAAGCCGATCAACAGGCGGTTCAGCGCAAAAAAGAGGAAGCCGCGCTGTTATTCCATCGGGTGGGAATTACCTTTAACGTTTACGGTGAAGATGATGGCGCAGAACGTTTAATCCCGTTCGACAGCGTTCCGCGGATCATCCCGGCCAGCGAATGGCAAATGCTCGATCGCGGCATTCGTCAGCGCGTTCAGGCGCTGAATGCTTTTCTGCACGACATCTATCACGATCAAAAAATACTGAAAGCAGGGATCGTTCCGGCCGAACAGGTTCTGGCAAACGATCAGTATCAGCCTTGTATGCAGGGCATCGATCTTCACCGGGATACGTACGCGCACATCGCCGGAACCGATATGGTGCGGGGTGGCGACGGTGAATATTACGTGCTTGAAGATAACCTGCGCACACCGTCCGGCGTTTCTTACATGATGGAAAACCGCAAAATGATGATGCGGTTATACCCGGAACTGTTCGCAGAACAGCGCATTGCGCCGGTTTCTCGCTACCCTTCCCATCTGCTGCAAACGCTGCGTGAAAGCACACCGGTTAACGATCCGACCGTCGTGGTTCTGACACCCGGCAGGTTCAACAGCGCGTACTTCGAGCACAGTTTCCTTGCGCAGCAAATGGGCGTGGAACTGGTGGAAAGCGTCGATTTATTCGTGAAGGACGGCGCGGTGTTTATGCGTACAACCGCGGGCCCGTGCAAAATCGATGTGATCTACCGCCGTATCGACGACGCATTCCTCGATCCGCTGGCCTTCCGCGCCGACTCAATGCTCGGCGTGCCCGGCCTGCTTTCCGTTTATCGCGCCGGTGGCGTGGTATTGGCGAATGCGATCGGCACCGGCGTCGCCGATGACAAATCGATCTACCCGTATGTGCCGGAAATGATCCGCTACTATCTGGCCGAAGATCCGATCCTTAATAACGTCCCGACCTGGCAATGCCGCAAAGAGAGTGACCTGTCTTTCGTGCTGGCGAATCTGGAGAAAATGGTGGTGAAAGAGGTTCATGGTGCAGGCGGTTACGGCATGCTGATTGGCCCGACCGCCAGCAAGGCTGAAATCGAACGCTTCCGCCAGTTGCTGAAAACGCGGCCTGAAAACTACATCGCGCAGGAAACGCTGGCGCTCTCAACCTGCCCGACGTTTGTGGAGAACGGGCTGGCCCCGCGGCATATCGATTTGCGGCCTTTCGCCCTGACCGGCGCTGAAATCCGTCTGGTGCCGGGCGGCTTAACCCGCGTTGCGCTGGCGGAAGGCTCGCTGGTGGTAAATTCATCTCAAGGCGGCGGGACCAAAGATACCTGGGTGCTGGAAGAAGAGTCGGAAGATCCGACGGAGGGTGACGCATGCTAAGCAGAACAGCCAGCGAACTTTACTGGATGGCGCGTTATCTGGAACGCGCCGAGAATATCGCACGCCTGCTGGACGTGACCAATAAGCTGTCGATGATGTCGATCCGTGACGTCAGCGCCCGCGACGAAAATAACGATCTGCTGGTCCCGCTGACCATGACCGGCACCCGCACATTATTCAATGAACACTATCCGCAGGAAACAATGGGCAATCTGCTCAACTTTTTCGCGCTGGACAGTTTCAACCACAGCAGCATTTTCAGCTGTCTGCAAATGGCCTGGAACAATGCGCACGCGGTGCGCGGTAGTCTGTCTTCTGAAGTCTGGGAAAGCATCAATGCCACCTGGATTGAGATGAAACTGATCCGACGTCAGGGCGTCGGATCGGCGGGCGCGGATTCCTTCTTCGACTGGGTTAAGGAGCGCTCACATCTGTTCCGTGGCGCGATGTTTGGCACTTTACTGCGCAGCGATGCCCTGAATTTCATCCGCCTGGGCACCATGCTTGAGCGGGCTGACAGCACCGCAAGGCTGCTGGACGCCAAAAATCAGCTGCTTAACGCCGATGAAGATCCGGTGCGCGAATACTACCGGATGGACACCTTATTGCGCGCCGTCAGTGCCCGCGAAGCATTCCATACGCTCTACAAGCAGCAGCTCAGCCAGAAACGCATTGCCGAACTGCTGGTACTGCGCCGCGAACTGCCGCGATCCCTGTTGTCCTGTGTAGAAATTATCGCCGAACAGCTGGAGGAAATCGGCGGGTCAGCGGGAAATTTGCCGCGTCGCCGCATTCATACCCTTCACGCTCAGCTCCGCTTCACCGAAATGGACGAGATAGTCGAAATGGGCCTCAGCCCGTGGTTAATGCAGTTTCTTGGCCAGACCAACGCCATCGCTGAGAGCATTCATCAAACCTATCTGGAGGCACAATAATGAAACTGAATGTCAGTCATCAGACGCATTACACCTATGCGCAGCAGGTCAAACACAGTACGCAATATCTGCGCCTGACGCCGCAGGATTCCAGCCATCAGAAGATCCTTTCATGGGATCTGACGCTGCCGGAGTACGCCACCCGCACGCTGGACGCATACGGCAACGTATTACACGTGCTGACGCTGGATCAGCCGCATCAGGCAATCACTATCGAAGCCAACGGCGTGGTCGAAATTGAAGACAACACAGAAGACGATAATTGCGGGCATTTATCGCCGCTGGTTTTTTTGCGCACCAGCCCGCTGACACAGGCCGACGGCGCGATCCGCGATTTCGCCAGCCGCTATTATCGCCCGCAGGATCAGCATGAAAGTCTGTGCAATCTGATGGGCGAATTACTGCTGAAAATGCCTTACAGCCCCGGCAGCACCACGGTGAAAGACAGTGCCTCGCAGGCTTTTTCAGCGCAAACCGGCGTATGTCAGGATCATACCCACGTTTTCCTCGCCTGCTGCCGCAGTCTGGGGATCCCGGCGCGTTACGTCAGCGGATATCTATACTCAGAAGATTCGACACATGTTGCCATGCACGCCTGGGCGGAAGCCTGGCTGGATGATCGCTGGCAGAGCTTTGATGTTACCAACAACACCTGCAAACCGAATCAGCATTTGAAACTGGCTATCGGCATAGATTATCTTGATGCGTGCCCGGTCCGCGGTATCCGGTTGGGTGGAGGCAGCGAAGATATGCGCACTGTCGCAGCCGTTGCGATGCTCGACGTGCCACAATAAACCTGACGCCTGAGGAAGATTTTTATGACTTACTGTGTGGCCATGCGCTTGTCCTCTGGCCTGGTGTTTGTTTCAGATTCACGCACCAACGCCGGAGTGGACCATATTTCCACTTTCCGTAAACTGCATGTTTTTCATCAAAGTGATGAGCGCGTGCTGGTTATCCAGAGCGCCGGAAATCTGGCGACCACACAGAGCATTATCAGCCTGCTGCATCGCCGCTGCGTAGACGATGAGCGGGAAAACCTGCTCAACGTGAAATCCATGTATGACGCCGCGAGCCTGCTGGGCGACACGGTTCGCGAAGTCATCGCCCGCGACAGCGGTGCGAACCAGGGCGGAAACACGGATTTCAGCTGCAACTTGCTGCTGGGCGGCCAGATAAAAGGCGAAGGTCTGCGGTTATTCCATGTTTATCCGCAGGGGAATTTCATCGAGGCCACGCACGATACGCCGTATTTCCAGATTGGCGAAAGCAAGTACGGAAAACCGATTATTGATCGCGTGCTGAACTTCGAGACGCCGCTGGATCAGGCAATGCAATGCGCGCTGATTTCGATGGACTCTACGCTGCGCAGCAATCTTTCCGTCGGCCTGCCGCTGGATGTGATGACCTATCCGACCCACAGTTTCAGTGCTGCGCAGCAGCACCGGATCACCGAAACACATCCGTATTTTGACATGATCCGCAAAGGCTGGGGCGAAGGCCTGCTGAGTATATTTTCTCAATTGCCGCCGCTGAAATTAGACGAGTAAATTCTCTTCCGGCGGAGTGTTCCCTACTCCGTCGCTTTATTTTCATCCATCTTCTGCACAATCTTTTTCTCGACCTCGAACGGATCGATGCCGCGCAGCTGTAACCGGCGGAAGCGGATAATGTTAAAACCGTTCATGACGAGGAAACTGCCTTCGATAAGCGAACCGCCTATCGAACCAAGCCAGATGTTGTGGAATACCCAGCAGCAGGTTGAGCACCACATGATGCAGCGCGTGGTCAGCCCGCTGGTGCGAAACAGCGCCCAGGTGCTGACGACCGTTGCGCCGACCGGCAATAATTCCACCCAGTGATGTGCGCGGCTCAGGCCGAGAACCAGCGTCAGCACGATGAAAATTACCATGATCCACTGATTGCGCGTACGCAGGGAAATCAGGGTTCGCAGGGAGTTCAGCAAGGCGCTCATGCCTGCCGGTGCGGCTCCCATCATCAGGAAATGCACGCCGATAATGGCGCTGTAAGCGGAAAGCTGCTGTTTAAAGCGACGGTCGCTGCGGTTGAAAAACATCGTGATACCGACCACAAAGGCCAGAACACCGACTGACTGGGCAAACCAGTAATACGTCATTTTTCGGAGATCTCATTCGTAGGATGCGTAGAAAAAGCAAACGGCGCTTCATATTTGAAACGCCGTTTCATTCTAACGAGTATCCGGAAGAGTTACAATGTGACACCGCTTTTAAAGATCGCCAGTTCACGGAAATCGTTAATTTCGTTTTTGGCTTTACGGCCATCCGCGATCGCAACGATCAGATCCACAAACTCACCCAGCAGCTGATCCATGCTGACATCGTGGATCAGGCGACCTGCATCGAAGTCGATCCAGTGTGGCTTTTTCATCGCCAGTTCGCTGTTGGTCGCCAGTTTTACCGTCGGAACAAAACCGCCGTAAGGCGTGCCGCGACCGGTACTGAACAGCACCATATGACAACCGGCACCGGCCAGCGCGCTGGTTGCCACGGCGTCGTTACCCGGCGCACTCAGCAAGTTCAGGCCCGGCGTCGTCAGACGTTCGCCGTATTTCAGCACATCCATCACCGGGCTTTGCCCTGCTTTCTGCGTACAGCCCAGCGATTTTTCTTCCAGCGTGGTAATACCGCCCGCTTTGTTGCCCGGGGAGGGGTTCTCGTAAATCGGCTGATTATGTTCGATGAAGTACTGTTTGAAATCATTCACCATGTGAACGGTTTTCTCAAACGTGCCTTCATCGCGGCAGCGGCTCATCAGAATACGTTCGGCACCAAACATTTCAGGCACTTCGGTCAGCACCGAAGTGCCACCATTGGCGATCACATAGTCGGAAAAACGCCCGAGCAGCGGATTCGCGGTGATACCGGACAAGCCATCAGAACCGCCACATTCCAGACCGAATTTCAGCTCGCTGAGTTTACCGGGAACGCGTTTATCGTCACGCATTACGGCATACAGTTCACGCAGACGTTCCAGACCCGCTTCCACTTCGTCGTCGAATTTTTGCAACGTCATAAAGCGCACGCGATCTTCGTCAACCTCACCCAGCGTTTCACGGAAGACGTCTACCTGATTGTTTTCACAACCCAGACCAATCACCAGCACCGCGCCCGCGTTCGGATGGCGCACCATATTTTGCAGCATGGTGCGGGTGTTCACGTGGTCATCGCCCAGTTGCGAACAGCCAAACGGATGGGTGAACAGGAAAACGCCGTCGGTGCCTTCTGCGTCATTGGTTTCTTTCAGAAAACGTGACTGGATCTGGCGCGCAATCCCGTTCACGCAGCCGACTGTTGGGATCAGCCAAATCTCGTTCCGGATCCCAACCTGACCGTTTTTACGACGGTAGATCTGCACTTCGCGATCCGCCATCTGTTCAGGCACGGTGGCGAAATCCGGCTGATACTGGTATTCGTCCAGATCGCTGAGATTGGTTTTAGCGTTTTGTGAATGGATATGCACGCCCGGTTCGATCGCCGCCAGCGCATGACCAATCGGCAGGCCATATTTCACAATATTTTCCCCGGCCGCTATCGGGCGCAGAGCAAATTTGTGACCACGGACCACAGGCTGAGCCAGAACAACACGATACCCGCCCGCTTCAACTTGCTCGCCCGCCCCGATATCGCGTAAAGCCACAGCGACGTTATCAGCGGTATGAATTTGAATGATACTTTGCATAGTTGCTCTCTTAGCTATAAGCCGCCAACGCATCACGCATGCCGCGATCTTCAATCGCCTGCAATTGTTCGGTCACTTTCGCCGTCAGACCCGGCACGGTATTCAGGTCACGTCCCCAGTGTTCTTCATCCGCCAGCACGGTTTCGACCAGCCCGATTAACGGCAGGCTGCCGTTACGCACATCGCTCCACAGTCCGGAGAAACGGCTCAGCCAGTGGGCATCGTCCTGCAGAGGATAAATTTCACCGTTACGTTCCCCGCGGTAAAACGCCAGCAACGCTGCCAGGGCAAAGGTCAGGCGCGGAGGCAGAAGCTGATTCTTTGCCTGGCTCGCCAGCAGCTGCGGCAGAATGCGGGTGCGGTATTTGGTCATGCCATTCAGGGCAATCGACAGCAACTGATGCTGAATGAACGGATTACGGAAACGGCTGAGCACCGCCTGCGCGAAGGACGTCAGTTCATCCTGTGGCAAATCCAGCACCGGCGAGATTTCTTCGGCGATGGCCAGTTCAACAAAGCGGCTGATTTGCGGATCATTCATTGATTCGCCCACGGTGTTCAGACCTGCCAGGAAGGCCACCGGCACCAGCGCCGTGTGCGCGCCATTGAGGATCGCCACTTTGCGTTCTTTATACGGTTTGATGTCGTCAACCAGACGGATATTCAGCGGCAGTTTGTCCAGACGCAGTTCCTGCGCCAGGCTTTTTGGCCCCTGGATCACGAACAGATAGAAGTGTTCGGCGCTGTCGAAGAAGCTGTCCTGATAACCGAGTTCTTCCTGCAGGCTGTCGATTTCGCTGCGCGGGTAGCCCGTCACAATGCGGTCAACCAGCGTCGAGCAGAAGGTGTTACTGGTTTCCAGCCACTGTGTGAACGCCGCCGGCAATGCCCATTGCTGTGCGTAGCGCAACACCAGTTCCTGTAAGGCTTCGCCGTTATAATCAATCAGTTCACACGGCAGTAAAACCCAGCCTTTATCAGCGGCACCGGAGAAGTGAGTGAAGCGTTCGAACAACAGACGGGTCAGTTTGGCCGGGAAGCTGGCCGGAGGCACGTCGTTCAGGCTGTCGCTTTCGACATAACTGATACCCGCTTCGGTGGTGTTCGAAAACACAAAGCGGATATTCGGATCGCGGGCCAGTGCCAGATATTCGTCAAACTGATGGTAAATATTGATTTCGCGGTTTACGGAACGAATGATGCGCGTGTCGCGCACGGTTTCGCCCTGCTCATTCAGGCCGCTGATGATCGTGGTGTACAGACCGTCCTGCGTGCTCAGTGAAGGTGGGAAATCGGTGTCAATCGGGCGAACGACCACGATCCCGGCATCCAGATCGGTATGTTCATTGAGCAAATCTATTTGCCAGTCGACAAACGCCCGCAAAAAGTTGCCTTCACCGAACTGGATAATTTTGTCTGGATGTTGACGGCCTGGGAAGTCACGGCGATTTAACCTTTGCATCTCACATTCACCTTAATTTGGTCAGACGCCGGTCTTTGAGGACATCAGTTTGTCCCGTGGCCGTCGTTCTTTATTGGGATAATAGTTTGTTATTTATGTGTTTTATCAGGAGCGCAGGAATCTGCGCTCCGTCGTGCTTTTAGTTCAGTTCAATCTGGAAATACTGTTTGGCGTTATCGAAGCAGATGTTTTTCACCATATTGCCCAGCAGTTCGATATCTGCCGGCGCTTCGCCGTCTTCTACCCAGCGGCCAATCATCTGGCACAGAATGCGACGGAAATATTCATGACGGGTATAAGACAGGAAGCTGCGACTGTCGGTCAGCATCCCCACGAAGCGGCTCAGCAAGCCCAGATTGGCGAGCTGCGTCATCTGACGTTGCATGCCATCTTTCTGGTCGTTGAACCACCAGCCGGAGCCGAACTGCATTTTGCCCGGCATCCCTTCACCCTGGAAGTTACCGACCATGGTGCCGATCACTTCGTTATCACGCGGGTTCAGGCAGTACAGAATGGTTTTCGGCAGGCCACCGGCCAGACCTTGCGCGCCCAGCAGTTTGGACAGCGGTTCTGCCAGCGGCTGATCATTGATGGAGTCGAAACCGACATCCGCGCCGATCAGCTGGAACATACGTGTGTTGTTATTGCGCAGCGCGCCAATGTGGTACTGCTGCACCCATTCACGGCGCTGATATTCAGAAGCCAGATAAAGCAACACGCCGGTTTTGAACTGGGCGATTTCTTCTGTGGTTGGCGTTTCGCCGTTCAGGCGGCGGGCCAGAATGCCGTCCAGCGTGGCGTCATCCGCTTCGCCATACACCACAACATCCAGCGCGTGGTCGGAAACTTTGCAACCGTGCGCCGCGAAGTGATCCATACGTTTTTTCAGCGCATCACGCAGATCGCTGAAAAGGGTGATGGAAACATCAGCCGCAGCTTCCAGTTTCTTCACGTAATCCGCAAACGTGGCGGCTTCAATGTTGAAAGCTTTGTCCGGGCGCCAGCTTGGCAGCACTTTGATATCAAAGCGGGTGTCCTGGGCGACAGCTTTATGATGTTCCAGAGAATCGATCGGATCATCGGTTGTGCCGACCATTTTCACGTTCATCTGTTTCATGATGCCGCGGGCAGAGAAGTTGTCCTGCGCCAGTAATTCATTACCGCGTTCCCAGATTTCGCCTGCGGTGGACGGGGAAAGCAGTTTGCCGGTAATGCCAAACGGACGACGCAGCTCAAGGTGCGTCCAGTGATAAAGCGGGTTACCGATGGTGTGAGGAACCGTAGCGGCCCACGCGTCAAATTTCTCGCGGTCAGTGGCGTCGCCAGTACACATACGTTCAGGAACACCGTTGGTGCGCATCGCACGCCATTTGTAGTGATCGCCTTTCAGCCAAATGTCATACAAGTTTTTGAATTTGTAGTCCTGAGCAATCAGCTCAGGCGGCAAATGGCAGTGGTAGTCGAAAATTGGCTCATCTTTCGCGTAGTCGTGATACAGGCGACGTGCGAATTCAGTGTCGAGAAGGAAGTCTTCTGTTAAAAACTGCGCCATCTTAGGTTCCTCATCATGAAATCTGTAGAGTTGTCTCTCAATGGTGCGAAGTTATCACACCAATTCAGGTTGTCGTCCAGCTCTTTTTAGGGGTATGTGCCGGTAATAGCAGGCAATTCAGGACCCAATAAACTCACTAACTCTCTGTAAAATAATAACGTTGAAGCCTTACTGCACGGGTACTTATTATCCTCACAATCAGAGTGTCATTTTGTGATGTCACTCAAACTTTAAATCTGTATGACAGGTTATTTCGTACCAAATGTGACAAAACCAATTTCACCTTTTCCACGTGATGCCGCCGTTTGATCAGCCTCTCCCGCCTCGCACCTGCGCCATTTCCTCGGGTTCTTCTGATTAACAGCACAATAAAACGCACGATCTGTACTCAAAACGCCGCCACGTTAAGCGTACGGACGAAATGTGATCAACCCGTAAAGTTGTTACACCAATTTCGTTTCAGTGATCCGGTCTCTGATGTTAATCCTTCACATAAAAGTGTGAACAGGATCAACTAAAAATCAATTTTATCAGTAAATTCAATTAAATAAGTGTGTAGTTAAAAAAGTTAAGTAACCACACAATTTAAATGTGGTTTTGTGATGTCATTCAAATTTTAAATCTGTATGACAAGTTATCTTTGCTTCGCCCGGACAAGAGCGTCAGAGATTACCTGCCACGTCCTTTCGCTGTTGCCCGGGCAAAACACTTCCCAGGCGCAGTCAGCCTCATGGCGAAGCAACAATTCTGGTGTTCAGGACGCTCATCGGATCTTACGCACAGATAACAATAAACCAGTGCGTAAACATCGGGCCGCTCCCAGTGAAATCATCTGGCGGCGATATCCCCGGAAAACACTTTAAGGAAGCCAGAAGCCCATGCTCAGGCAGCGTGGTGCGAAATACGCCATGACAGCGTGCGTTGTCATTGCCGGATTATTTACTGGGAGAGAGTTAAATGGGTAAGATTAAAGGGTTACGCTGGTACATGATCGCACTGGTGACATGCGGCACTGTATTAGGCTATTTAACACGTAACGCCATTGCCGCCGCAGCACCGACGCTGATGACTCAGCTCAACATCACCACTCAGCAATATTCTTATATTATCGCGGCTTATTCCGCCTGCTATACCCTGATGCAGCCGGTTGCCGGTTATGTTCTTGACGTCATGGGCACGAAAGTCGGTTACGCCATGTTCGCCATTATGTGGGCCATCTTCTGTATGGCGACCGCGCTGGCCAGCAGCTGGGGCGGTCTGGCGATCGCCCGTGGTGCTGTCGGTATGGCTGAAGCCGCGATGATCCCTGCCGGCCTTAAAGCCAGCAGTGAATGGTTCCCGGCCAAAGAGCGTTCTATCGCCGTGGGCTACTTTAACGTCGGTTCTTCAATCGGCGGGATGATTGCGCCACCGCTGGTTGTCTGGTGCATCCTGATGCACAGCTGGCAGCTCGCCTTCATCATCACCGGTGCATTGAGCCTGATCTGGGCACTGAGCTGGCTGGTGTTCTACAAGCACCCGAAAGATCAGAAAAAACTGAGTAACGAAGAACGCGATTACATTCTCGATGGTCAGGAAGCACAGCACCAGACCACCAACGGCAAGAAAATGTCTGCCTGGCAGATCCTGCGTAACCGCCAGTTCTGGGGCATCGCGCTGCCACGCTTCCTGGCTGAACCTGCCTGGGGCACATTCAACGCCTGGATCCCGCTGTTCATGTTCAAAGTGTATGGCTTTAACCTGAAAGAAATCGCGATGTTTGCGTGGATGCCGATGCTGTTCGCTGACCTCGGTTGTATCCTTGGCGGCTACCTGCCTCCGCTGTTCCAGAAGTATTTCAAAGTGAACCTGATTGTCTCCCGTAAACTGGTGGTTACCATGGGTGCGGTCCTGATGATCGGCCCTGGCATGATTGGCCTGTTCACCAGCCCGTACGCGGCAATCGCTTTACTGTGCATCGGTGGTTTTGCTCACCAGTCACTGTCCGGCGCGCTGATTACTCTGTCTTCTGACGTGTTTGGCCGTAACGAAGTGGCGACAGCCAACGGTCTGACCGGAATGGCGGCGTGGATGGCAAGTACCATGTTTGCTCTGGTCGTCGGTGCGCTGGCCGATACCATCGGTTTCAGCCCGCTGTTTGCCGCTCTTGCTGTCTTCGACCTGCTTGGTGCAATCATCATCTGGACCGTACTGCAGAACCGTTCCGCAGTAGAAGCAGCCCCGGCTCCGCTGAAAACCGCGAAAGCCTGATCCGCCAATCACAAACCCGGTAAAATTCTTTGCCGGGTTTGTCTCTTTCTGACATTTCTCCAGTGCCTTTGTGGCCGATGCACGGTGCATCAACCTTTCGTAAATCGTATACTGGTAGTTGTATAATAGGTTTGCAGGTCTGTCCGACACTCGCATCTTGCAGGTTTCACTACTTTTAAAGAGCACTCATATGGAATCCACAGACACCAGACGCCTTTACCAACAACTGGCTGCCACGCTCAAGGAACGAATCGAAACAGGTGTGTATCCGGTTGGCGAGAAGTTACCTGCTGAACGTCTCATTTCCGATGAGATGGACGTCAGCCGCACCGTGGTGCGCGAAGCGATCATCATGCTGGAAGTTGAAGGTTATGTGGAAGTCCGTAAAGGCTCGGGCATTCATGTGATGTCAAATCAGCAGCGCCATCTGGTGGTACCTGATAATGGCATCGAGTTTGGCACCGCCGGCCCGTTCGAGCTGCTTCAGGCACGTCAGCTGATTGAAAGCAATATCGCGGAGTTCGCCGCCACGCAAGTGACCAAACAGGACATCATGCGCCTGATGGAAATTCAGGAGCACGCGCGCCAGGAAGATCGTTTCCGTGATTCCGAATGGGACTTGAAATTCCACGTGCAGGTAGCGCAAGCCACGCAGAATAATGCGCTTTCAACTATCGTTGAAAAAATGTGGAGCCAGCGGTTGCATAACCCTTACTGGCGTAAGCTGCACGAGCACATCGATGAGAAATCGATTGAGAGCTGGTGCGAAGATCACGACCTGATCCTTAAAGCACTGATTCGCCGTGATCCGCATGCCTCGAAACTTGCCATGTGGCAGCATCTGGAAAATACCAAACAAATGCTTTTCCGCGCCACAAGCGATGATTTTGAATTTAACGTAGACCGTTATCTCTATTCAGAAAATCCGGTTGTTCATCTGGATCCACCGCTGCTTAATACCAAATAAATTCCCCTTAAGGCCGGAAATTCTCTCCAACCGGCCTTTTCTCCCCATCTGCGTGATTTCGCATTATCCTGTCAGACACTGTCGAGTAGTGTCAGCCAATGTAAAACCCCTTTCCATTACGTGCGCCGGACTTAAATGATCGGTCTCAACGCGCTATATTTACCTGTCTGAGTTATTGTTATTTTGTTACAGTTAGACCCGTTTTTTTACGCGTTTACGAGGCATGAAACAGCGCTATAAACGTGTAAATCCCCGATGAATTCAAAACCAGATAGCCCGCCAGGGAAATGGCGACCTTATCAGCTTACAGGCCGCGTCGAGACATATTCTCCGCTGATGTCAATGCTGACCCACTGAAAATGATGGAGTTTTACACGACAGATGGAAATTATCAGCTCGCTTATCGATGCCCTCTGGCAACAAGATTATGTCACCCTCGCCAACCCTTCTCTGGTCTGGGCGCTGTACCTGATTTTATTCATGATCATCTTTCTGGAAAACGGTTTACTGCCTGCGGCTTTTTTACCTGGTGACAGCCTGCTGATCCTCGTGGGAGTACTGATTGCCAAAGGTGCCATGAATTTCCCGCTGACGATTTTCCTGCTGACGACCGCCGCCAGCCTTGGCTGCTGGCTCAGTTATGCACAGGGGAAATGGCTGGGGAATAACCGGATAGTACAAAGCTGGCTGGCCCATTTGCCGGTGCAATATCACGAACGTGCACACGCCTTGTTCCATAAACACGGGCTTTCCGCGCTGCTGGTTGGCCGTTTTCTGGCCTTTGTCCGCACTCTGCTGCCAACAATTGCCGGTTTATCGGGCCTGAGCAACAGCCGTTTCCAGTTTTTCAACTGGGTGAGCGGCCTGCTCTGGATCCTGATCCTGACCTCGTTAGGGTATTTCCTGGGCAAAACGCCGCTGTTCCTAAAATACGAAGATCTGGTGATGAATTGCCTGATGCTGCTGCCGGTGCTTTTGCTGATTGGCGGGCTGATCGGTTCCATTGTCGTTTTGTGGCGTAAAAAGCACGCTGACCGCCAGAACAAAGGCAAAAGCGCATAATGAATCGCCTGTTGAGAAAGCACTCATTTATCTGGCCAGCGCTGTTTATCCTGCTGGCCGCCGCGGCCATGATTGGGCTGGCGATATCGCGTCTTCCGGCACCGGCCAGCGCGCTGCAAATCCGCCCGGCACGTTCTGGCGTGGCACTGCCCGATGGTTTTTATGTTTACCAGAGCCTGACCGAGCGCGGCATTCACATCAAAAGTATTACTCCGCTGGAAGATGGTCTGGTCGTTCAGCTCGATTCTGCTGCACAGCGCAAACTGGCACAGGACGTGTTGCAAACCATTTTGCCCGCAGGCTTTGTGATTCAATATTGCGAACCGCCACATACCAAAGCCTGGCTGACCAAGCTGGACCGTGATCGTTTAAAGGTTGGGTAACTGACAGCGGATTTGTCTGATATCACAACCCATTTGTCAGTGATATGCTTTCAAGGCTAGTTATTCAAAAAATCTCTACTCACGGAAATAAGTGCCACAATCACTTAACCATCAAAAGGAAGCCCGACGATGAAAATCACTTTATCTGCACTCGTTTTAGCCCCGGCAATGTTATTCACCACCGCAAGCTTTGCTGCGCCTCAGCCAGAAAGCTGCGTGACGAAACAGCACGAAATTCAGAAACAGATCGACGAAGCCCGCCTGCACAAAAACGAGAACCGCGTCGACGGTTTGGAAAAGGCACTGCGTGAGAATAAAGCGCACTGCACCGATGCTGGGCTTAAAGCTGAAAACCAGAAACGTGTCGAAGAAAAACGTGAGAAAGTCCGCGAACGTGAGCAGGAACTGAAAGAAGCTCAGGCGAATGGCAATCACGAAAAAATCGCCAAAAAGCAGCAAAAACTAGAAGAAGCACAGTCTGAACTTAAACAGGCTCAGGGTCTGTAATCCCCTCTCTTAAAGCGCCCGTCCGGCGCTTTAATGCGGGATCTTGCTTTTTAAAACAGACAATTCGCATTTGCGATCACCTGAATATCCGCTATGTTAAAAGTTCGAATCAGTTAACGTATGGAGTGACTTACACATGGCTAGTAATACATCAGAACAACTGCGCGCTGAATTAAAGTCATTGGCAGATACGCTGGAAGAAGTTCTTCAGACCTCTACCGATAAGCCGAAAGCTGAACTCGATAAGTTACGCGGCAAAGCAGAATCTCTGCTGAAAGATACCCGCGAACGTCTGAGCGATACGGGCGATAAGATTGCCACTCAGACCAAAGAAATCGCTGGCAAAGCCGATGATTACGTACATGAAAAACCGTGGACAGGCGTCGGTATTGGTGCCGCTGTCGGTGTTGTGATTGGCGTTCTGTTAGCCCGTCGCTAATTATGTCTGAACCGATAAAACCGGCACCACAGGGACCGGGTAAAGGGCTTTTTGACATCGTTTCACGCATCGCCACCGTGGTGGTGGGCATGGTTGAAACGCGTGTCAGGCTGGTTGTTGTTGAGCTGGAAGAGGAAAAGGCCAATATTTTCCAATTGCTGCTCATGGCTGGCATTACCCTGATTTTTACCGCCTTTGGTCTTATGAGTTTGCTGGTCCTCCTTTTCTGGGCAATTGACCCGGCATATCGCCTGATTGCGATCGGTACGGCGACCGGTGTTCTGCTGTTCCTTGCTGTGGTTTTAGGCGCGATGACGCTGGCAAAAGCCAAACGTTCAACGCTTTTGAGCCTCACCCGCAAACAGCTGGATATCGATCGGGCGTTGCTGGAAAAGGATGACAATCTATGAGTATCCCAAACCGCGCTATCGAAAAAGTTAGACTTCTGCGCCAGATTGAGCGCCAGCGCGCCGAGCTATCTGAGGCGGGTTCTGACTGGCTGGATGCCACAGCGAAAATTGATCGCGGCTGGGTGAAAATCGTGGATATGCGTAAGTATCTGGTCGTGGGTTCCAGCCTGATTGCCGTCTACGGCATCCGCCATCCCAGCAGCATTGTGCGCTGGTCACGGCGGGCATTTGGTATCTGGGGCACCGTCCGGCTTTTCCGCAAGACTTTCGCCAGCAAATAAGCTTAGCGACATTCACATCAAAGGGTCGGATGACTATTCATCCGACCCTTTTCTTTTTGAATAACAATCCTTCCGCCGTTCAATTTATTTGAATCATTCCAACAGTTTTACTTGCTAACAAAGCGTAATCGTTAGACTTATTATCTCGTCATCAACTGATGCGGTAACGGCGAGAAACATTTTCTGACCGGACCGGTAACACTTTAAGCTCAATTTGAGCACACTACGTTTTGGAGAAGAAAATGACTAAGTTACAAGACACAGCTTTACTGGTAGCCCGTATCCTGATGCCAATTCTGTTCATCGTTGCCGGTTGGGGAAAAATTAACGGTTACACCGCAACCGCGGGTTACATGACTTCCATGGGCGTTCCAAGCTTCTTCCTGCCACTGACTATTTTGTTAGAATTTGGCGGCGGTCTGGCAATCCTGTTCGGCTTCTTCACCCGCACTACTGCGCTGATCACAGCCATCTTCACCATCCTGACGGCGCTGATCTTCCATACTGATTTTGCACAGGGCGTGAACCAGATGATGTTCATGAAAAACCTGTCCATCGCTGGCGGTTTCTTCGTTCTGTTTGCTTCAGGCCCGGGCGCATTCAGCATCGACCGTCTGATCAAGAAAAACTGGTAATCACTGCTCCGGCACCAGGGCGCTGTAACCCAGGCTATAATTCAATAAGACAATAAAAAAGCACCTGCAGGGCGATGTGATTAATCACCTCGCCCTTTTTAATTCTGAAAGGTCACTGACAGTAAGGAAAATATCATGGGACAACTGGTCGAAGGCAAATGGCAGGACACCTGGTATGACACCAAATCTACCGGCGGTCATTTCAAACGTTCTGCGGCGCAGTTCCGTAACTGGATCACACCCGATGGTGCACCGGGCGAGCACGGCGTCGGCGGTTTTACCGCTGAGCGCGACCGCTATCATCTTTATGTTTCACTGGCCTGTCCGTGGGCACACCGGACACTGCTGATGCGCGCCCTGAAAGGGCTCGAAGACATTATCCCTGTTTCCGTCGTACACCCGCTGATGCTGGAACATGGCTGGACGTTCGGAACCGATTTCCCGGCCGCTACCGGCGATGATTTGTATCATCTGAATTATGCGTATGAAATCTATCTGCGTGCGCAGAATGATTACACAGGCCGCGTGACTGTACCGATCCTGTGGGACAAAAAGCAGCAGACGATTGTCAGCAACGAATCGGCAGATATCATCCGCATGTTTAACAGCGCGTTTGATGCCGTGGGCGCAAAAGCCGGGGATTATTATCCGCCGTCGTTACGCCCGTCGATTGATGAGATTAATGAGTGGGTCTATCCGCAAATCAACAACGGCGTGTATAAAGCCGGTTTTGCGACCTCTCAGGACGCTTACGACGAAGCGGTGAATGGCGTGTTTGATGCGCTGGAGCGCGCTGAGGAATTACTGAGTAAACACCGTTATCTGACCGGCAACCAGCTGACCGAAGCCGATCTCCGTCTGTGGACCACGCTGGTGCGCTTTGATCCGGTGTATGTCACACACTTTAAGTGCGACCGTCACCGCATCAGCGATTATCCGAATTTGTACGGTTTCCTGCGCGATATCTACCAGATGCCCGGCATCCGTGAAACGGTGGATTTTGCGCATATCCGTAATCACTATTACCGCAGCCACGCGACCATCAATCCGTACGGCATTATTTCGACCGGACCGGCACAGGATTTAGAGTCTGAGCACGGCCGCGACAAACGCTTTTAATCTTGTCTTTTCCCTTCCCCCCTTCATAAAGGGGAAGGGCATTTTACTTCGCTTCCCGCGTTGCCAGTAACTTTGGAATTTCACGCAGGAACCAGGCTTTCGCCTCGCCCATGCTGTCACGACGCCACGCCATGATGATATCCGTCTCACGGTTATATTCCGCACTGACCACCCGCAGACGCCCTTCCTCGATGTCTTTCTCGACCATCGGATAAGGCATCGTCGCTACGCCTAATCCGGCCAGCAACGCCTTACGTTTTTCTTCAATCGTACTGACCGTCAGCCGCTGTTGTTTATCCAGTAACTGAACGGTGAGCACGGGGCGTTCACGGGCAGTATCGGC
>Ga0153981_1000072_pt1 | contig 30952 bp, 27 predicted proteins | sample TSGA065MetaG_FD_104714 | JGI IMG/M metagenome (GOLD analysis project Ga0153981, IMG submission 104714) | Attine ant fungus gardens microbial communities from Georgia, USA - TSGA065 MetaG | ecosystem: Host-associated > Fungi > Mycelium > Unclassified | place: USA: Georgia, Magnolia Springs State...
AACCTCGGGCACCTCCATACCGCCATACTTCTTACGCCATGTGTAAAACGTGGCATCGGAAATGGCGTGCTTGCGGCAGAGTTCACGGGCGGATACCCCGGCTTCAGCCTCGCGGAGAATACTAATGATCTGTTGGTCGGAAAAACGCTTCTTCATGGGGATGTCCTCATGTGGCTTATGAAGACATTACTAACATCGGGGTGTACTAATCAACGGGGAGCAGGTCAAATCTTACTGCCAATGGCCTCCGCGATGGATATTCCATCGGTTCCAGCAGAACTGTTCTCAAAATTCCAAATCAGCTTCTATTCAGAACCTGTTGATGCAGTTTATAAAGCTTTAGGATGAGCTAGCATAAAAGCAGACTACATAAAGTAATTCCACAGCCTCGCTTAAATTTTCGAGGCTTCGGATTTAATTTCGAGTGCTAACTCAGTCAGTGCGATCATCCGGTCATATCGCATTATTAGTTGGTAGAAAAATATTGAGATGAAGGTTAGCCCTATATACCCGTAAGCGATAGCGGTTACCCAATTATAAGCACCTGGGATTTTGATTAATGTTGCTATGGTAGCCACGACGCCAGGAAGAATACCGAACTTATCAATAGGTCCGATCATAAGTGTCATTCGTTTTTCCAGACATGTTCTTTCATGCTTGACCTCTAAAATTCCTAGTCGCAATTCTTCATTTTTCAATTTAGTGAGGTATGGGAGATATTTCCCATCTATAAAAAACTCAGATTTTATATTGAGATCAACTGAATCACGAAAAGGCAGAGAAAATGACCTCTTTATTTTTGCTCGGTGTGAGTAGATTTTATATGCATTCATGACAGGAAGAGTGATATAAGCTAGTAGAAGTAGAACTATACTTGATAATTTAATCCAATCATTTTTAGTTATATGATAGATAAAAGCAAGTGTTACAGAAATGGCAACTAACACAATACACAAAAGCAGGATAAATACGTCAGAGTCATGTTTTTCTTTTTTTACTCTTTTTCTTTTTTCTTCAATCTCAATTAATTTTAATATATTAAGGTATTTAGTGCTCATCATTATATCCTTATGTTTTTTAAAATAACCGAGATATTCTATCTTATTTGATTTATTTTTGCACAATCATCGATATATATAATTTATTTTCAGATTGGGGTTGATCATTAGTTATAGTAGCTTCAAGATATTTCCTCTTTCTGATAGCCGCATTACACTCCTAAATTCCCCCCACACTCAGGAAGATCCCCCATGCCTCTGGAACCCGAAATCGCCTCCCTCGTTAGTGATTTTATCGCCGCAGGTCGTCCGTCATCACGCAGTCAGACTTATGAGGCACGTCGTGCCGGGTATGTTGATAGCACGGTTTTAGCAGGGGAGATCGAGCAGCGCGTAAATGTTGAAGATGTGGTTATCGATGGCATTTCATTGCGCGTTGTGTCGCCTTCAAATGCGGATGAAATACTGCCTGCGGTGATCTATTTTCATGGCGGCTGTTTTGTGAGTGGCGGTTTTGCGACGCATGATAATCAGTTGCGTCAGCTTGCCTTTTTCAGCGGCTGTCGGGTGATTGCGGTTCAATACCGTTTGGCACCTGAGCATGTTTATCCGGCAGCGCATGATGATGCAGAACGTGCTGCAAATCTGATCCGGGAACATGCCGGGAGGCTGGGTGTTGATCGCCGCCGCCTTGCCTTTGCGGGAGACAGCGCGGGCGCACATATTGCCCTTATAACAGCGCTTCGTCTGCGCGATGCGGGGCATTGGTTGCCTCAGCAATTGGTTCTGATTTACCCGATGATTGACGCCACTGCGTCATCTGCCAGCCATCAGCGTAATGGTTTTGATTACGTCCTCACCAGCGACACGTTGCTCAGCGGTTTTGAAGCTTATTATCCTGACACGGATTTTATGCATCCCGAAGTCAGTCCGTTATGGCGTGATGATTTCTCCGGGCTGCCGCCGGTGTATATCATTACAGCCGAATACGATCCGTTATGCGATGAAGGTGAAATGTTGTTTACCCGACTGACGGAACAGGGCGTCAGCTGCACAGCGCAGCGTTATCCGGGCGTTATCCACGGTTTTTTCCAGCTTGGCGGAATCAGCCAGACGGCGCGAAATGCCATGCGCGATATCGCAGCCCGCCTCAGCACTCTGTAAGCCATGAATTTTCAGACAAAAAAAAGCGGCCTGTCAGGCCGCTGAAGACACAGGGAATCAAACAAATGGAACAAGCGCATTAGATTTTAAAACAGTTAACCTTTCACCCCGCCTGCCGTCAGGCCGCCGACCAGCCAGCGTTGGGCTATCAGGAACACTGCCGTAATCGGGATGGCAGACAGAATTGCGGCAGCCGCGAAGTCGCCCCACAGGTAGTTTTGCGGGTTGAGATACTGCTGCATACCCACCGCCAGGGTGTAGCTGTTCACGTCGCGCAGTAACAGCGATGCTACCGGCACTTCGGTAATCGCTGCGATGAATGACAGAATAAAGACCACTGCCAGAATCGGCACCGACAGCGGCAGCAGCACCAGGCGGAAGGCCTGCCACGGAGTGGCACCGTCGAGTGAGGCGGCTTCTTCCAGCGAGCCGTCGATGGTTTCGAAATACCCTTTGATGGTCCAGACGTGCAATGCGATGCCGCCCATATACGCGAAGATCACGCCGCCGTGGGTGTTCAGCCCGAGGAACGGCACGTACATGCCGAGGCGGTCGAAAAGGGCGTATAACGCCACCAGAGAAAGGACCGCCGGGAACATCTGGAAGATCAGCATCCCTTTAAGCAGCGAGCTTTTACCGCGGAATTTCATACGGGCAAAGGCGTAGGCGCAGGTAGTGGAAAGCGCCACGATCCCGACGGCGGTGATCCCGGCGATCTTGATCGAGTTCCACAACCACAACATGACCGGGAAGGGTGGCGGCGTAATGCTGCCGTCACTGTTGGTCACTGCAATTCCCAGCGCCAGTTTCCAGTGATCCCATGAGACCTGATCGGGGATCAGGCTGCCGGTGGCGAAGTTACCCGGCCGCAGCGAGATGGCGAACACCATCAGCAGCGGGAACAGGATCAGCGCCAGAAAGCACAGCAGCAAAAGATGCGTCACCAGTAATCTGACTTTTTGCGACTTAGGTTTAACCATTGGCATTTTCTGTTTCTCCTCAGTCGAATTTCATGCGTGAAGCTTTCAGGTTCACGATAGCCAGCGCGCCAACCAGCAGGAAGATCAGCGTGGCAATCGCCGCCGCCAGCCCGAAGTCCTGCCCGCCGCCGCCTTCGAAGGCGATGCGGTAGGTATAACTGACCAGCAAATCGGTGTGTCCGGCCGGTGTGGTGGTGCCGAGCATGTCCGGGCCGCCGTTGGTCAGCAGCTGGATCAGCACGAAGTTATTAAAGTTAAAGGCAAAACTGGCGATCATCAGCGGCGTCAGCGGCTTGATTAACAGCGGCAGCGTGATGCGGAAAAAATTCTGCATCGGTGTGGCCCCGTCCATTGCCGACGCCTCATAAAGGTCGTCAGGAATGGCTTTCAGCAGGCCCATGCACAGGATCATCATGTACGGATAACCGAGCCAGGTGTTGACGATAATGATCATGCTTTTGGCGGTCCACGGATCGCTGAACCACGCCGGTTTGATGCCAAACAGGGCGCTCAGCATCAGGTTGATTTCCCCGAAGCTCTGGTTGAATAACCCTTTGAAAATCAGTATCGAAATAAAAGCCGGAACCGCATAGGGCAGGATCAGCAGGATGCGGTACGCTGCTTTGCCTTTCAGCTCTTCCCACTGCACGACGCAGGCCAGCACCATGCCGACGGCGACGGTCAGCACCACGGTCAGCAGCGCGAAAACAATCGTCCAGACGAAAATAGACAGGAAGGGTTTTTGGATCCCTTCGTCATGCAGTACACGCAGGAAATTTCCCCAGCCGATCCCGACGGTAAAACCGGGGCTGAGTTGTTCGGCCTGCCATTCACCCTGCGAATTCACTGCCTGATAGAAACCGGTTTTCATGTTCGGGCGATAAATCGTGCCAGTCTGTACGTTGGTCAGCTGCTTATGGTCTTCGCCCAGCTTGTACAGCGGCTGCGTGCCGGAGAACTGGCGCAGGGAACTCATGCGCAGCGTTTCGCCGTCGGGTAAGTGAGCCGAAAGCTGGCCCAGCGCCGCCCGGTTTTGAGTTACTACGCGCAGCCCGGCTTTTTCAGCAGAAGGGGCAGTTTGCGGAAGCATCTCCAGCGTTTGTGGCGCAGAAGCGTTAAAGGCGAAAGGTGGCGAAACCAGCGTCTCGCTGTTATCCGCTGACGTCAGCGCCAGCTGCCATTTATCACCTGCCGGATAGAGGGCAAAGTTCAGCGCTTTTCCGCCCTGAAACTCACGTCCCATCAGAACGGACTGCGCACGTTCGAACGTCAGCTGGTTGGTGCTGCTGTAGTTGGTGAAGGCGATCGCGATGGTACAAATCAGCGGGAACAGGACAAACAGCCCCATTCCTGCAAGTCCAGGGTAAACGTAGCGCCATGAATACGCGTGACGGTTACCGTAAATGTATAAGCCGAGGCTGGACAGTATCAGCGTCAGAACGGCAAAAAGGGTTTCACCCTGCGCATACATCAGCACGATCAGATAACCGGTAAAGCAGGCGAGCAGGCTGATCACCAGCCATTTTAACGCAGTGCTGAACGGCCGTTTTTTTCGAGCATTCATAGGGAAATCCTTTTATTCACGGCGCGGAACCCGTGAGTCCCGCACCGTTCATTGAGCTAATGCTTCGGCATTACTTGGTAATGCGTGTTTCGACGTCTTTCAGGGCTTGAGGAACAGTCTGACGGCCATTTACTGCGTTGATGATGGCGCTGCGTTCTGCGTACCAGAAGGCGCTCATCTGCGGAATGTTTGGCATGATTTCGCCATTCTTGGAGTTAGCCATGGTAGCGGCGATGCGCGGATCTTTTTCCAGCTGTTCCTGATACGTTTTCAGCGCCACGGCGCCCAGTGGTTTGTCTTTGTTGACCAGAGCCAGACCGTCGTCGGTGATCAGATAGTTTTCCAGGAACTCTTTCGCGAGTTCTTTGTTCGGGCTGGCGGCGTTGATCCCGGCAGTCAGTACACCGACGAACGGTTTAGACGGTTTGCCGTGGAAGCTCGGCAGCAGCGTCACGCCGTAGTTGATTTTACTCTTATCGAGGTTTGACCATGCCCACGGGCCGTCGATAGTCATCGCGGTCTGGCCTTTGTTGAACGCGGCTTCGGCAATGGAATAGTCGGTGTCGGCGTTGATGTGTTTGTTTTTCACCAGATCGATGATGAATTGCAGGCCAGCCTGAGAACCTGCGTTATTTACGCCGGTGTCTTTGATGTTGTATTTGCCGTTTTCATACTTGAACGCGTAACCCCCGTCAGCAGCAATGATTGGCCAGGTGAAATACGGTTCCTGCAAGTTCCACATGATGGCGCTCTTGCCTTTGGCGCGCAGCTCTTTGTCCAGCGCAGGGATTTCTTCCCAGGTTTTTGGCGCTTCTTTGATGATGTCTTTGTTGTAAATCAGCGACAGCGCTTCGACCGCAACCGGGTAGCCGATCAGCTTGCCGTTAAAGGTCACGGCGTCCCAGGTGAACGGGAACAGTTTGTCTTTGAAGGCCTGATCCGGGCTGATTTCAGCCAGCAGGCCGGATTGTGCGTAACCGCCAAAACGGTCGTGCGCCCAGAAGATAATGTCAGGGCCGTCGCCGGTGGCTGCCACTTGCGGATATTTTTCTTCCAGTTTGTCCGGATGTTCTACCGTGACTTTAATGCCGGTGTCTTTCTCAAACTTCTTACCGACTTCCGCCAGACCGTTATAGCCCTTGTCACCGTTGATCCAGATGACCAGCTTTCCTTCTTCTATTTTGGCAAACGCGGAAGATGACAGCACCAGGGTAGCCAGCGCCGAAAGTGCCAGTGTATTTTTCATGATCTTCTTAATGCTGAGGCTCATAATCCAGTCCTTTTATTCCTGTTAGGAGTCGGTTTTCTTCCCGTCTTAGACGGAAAAGGCAAGGTACGACGCCAGTGTGGATTTAACCCGTCAGGGCTTCATCATCCCCCCCTCTACGCCCCCGTCCCTCAGAATGTGATCCCGCCGACACTCTCAGGCGTTATGTGGCTTATCACTCAAAAAAATGGTTCGTTTTTTGCCATTCAGATCACGAATTTGATTTTTGACGTGAACTTTCATCCGGTTGCATGAATTGGTCATCCTCCCTGCTCCTCCCCCATGAAAAACTTTGTTACGGATGATTACGCTTAACCGCTAATCCTTCACTCTTCGTTGCATTGAGATTTCCCGCTGGCAGCAAGTACAGGAGTTCAGGATGGCGAGCGTTTCCCTTAACAGCGTGTACAAAGCCTTTGGCGAAACCGTGATTTCCAGCGACATCAATCTGGAAATCGAAGAGGGCGAATTTGTAGTGTTTGTCGGGCCATCGGGCTGCGGCAAATCGACGTTGCTGCGCATGATTGCCGGCCTGGAAGACATCACTTCAGGTGAGTTAAAGATTGGTGATAAACGTATGAACGAAGTGCCACCTGCGGAACGTGGGATCGGCATGGTGTTCCAGTCTTATGCGTTGTATCCGCATTTGTCCGTCGCTGAAAACATGTCTTTCGGCCTGAAACTGGCGGGCGCGAAAAAAGCTGAAATCAACCAGCGGGTGAATCAGGTCTCCGAAGTATTGCAGCTGGCGCATCTGCTCGACCGTCGCCCGAAAGCGCTTTCCGGCGGACAACGTCAGCGCGTGGCGATTGGCCGTACGCTGGTCGCTGAACCGACGGTATTCCTGCTCGATGAGCCGCTTTCCAACCTCGATGCCGCGCTGCGTGTGCAGATGCGTATCGAGATTTCCCGTCTTCATAAACGCCTGAAACGCACCATGATTTACGTGACGCACGATCAGGTCGAGGCGATGACGCTGGCCGATAAAATCGTGGTGCTCGACGCCGGACATATCGCGCAGGTCGGTAAGCCGCTCGAACTCTATCACTATCCCGCCAACCGTTTTGTCGCCGGTTTTATCGGCTCTCCGAAAATGAATTTCCTGCCGGTGAAAGTCACCGGCGCTGAACCTGCACGCGTGCAGGTCGAGTTGCCAAACCGTCAGCAGGTCTGGCTGCCTGTCGAAGGCACCGACGTGAAAGTCGGCAGCAACCTTTCACTGGGTATCCGTCCTGAACATCTTCTGCCAAGCGACGTCGCGGAAGTGACGCTTTCCGGTGAAGTCCAGGTCGTCGAGCAACTGGGTAATGAAACACAGATCCACATCCAAATTCCGGCAATTCGTCAGAACCTGGTGTACCGCCAGAACGACGTGGTGCTGGTAGAAGAAGGTGCAACATTCGCCATCGGGTTGCCACCACACCGCTGCCATCTGTTCCGCGAGGACGGAACTGCATGTCGCCGGTTACATCCCGAATCTGGTGTTTGAAAGCACGCGATCCCCTACAGGAGAAAATGATGATTACAATGCGTAGTTCTTCCCTGGCGCTGGCAGTGGCTGCCGGAATCCTTTCTACACAAGCAATGGCAGTAGATTTTACCGGTTATGCCCGTTCGGGCATCGGCTGGACGGGCAGCGGCGGCGAGCAGCAATGTTTCAAAGCGACAGGCGCTGACAGTAAATACCGTCTGGGTAACGAGTGTGAAACCTATGCGGAGTTAAAACTCGGTCAGGAAGTGTGGAAAGAAGGGGATAAGAGCTTCTACTTCGACACCAACGTAGCGTATTCCGTATCACAGCAGAACGACTGGGAGTCAACCGATCCGGCTTTCCGCGAAGCAAACGTGAAGGGTAAGAACCTGATCGAATGGCTGCCGGGCTCCACCATCTGGGCCGGTAAGCGTTTCTACCAACGTCATGACGTTCACATGATCGACTTCTACTACTGGGATATTTCAGGTCCGGGTGCCGGTCTGGAAGACGTGGATCTGGGCTTCGGTAAATTATCAATCGCAGCAACCCGTAACACTGAAAGCGGCGGTTCCTACGGCTATATCGCCGATCAGCGTAACGAAGTGCCAACGTCTAACGACGTGTTCGACGTTCGTCTGGCAGGCCTGCAAACTAACCCGGGCGGCGTGCTGGAATTAGGTGTGGATTACGGTCGTGCCAATGCGCGTGACGGGTATTCCTTCGCAGACAATGCGACCAAAGACGGTTTCCTGGTAACTGCGGAACACACGCAAAGCATCTACAACGGCTATAACAAATTCGTACTGCAATACGCCTCTGACTCCATGACCGATCCGGGTCAGGGCGCGGCAAACGGCCACTCCAACGGTGCCGCTATCGATAACAACGGCAGCATGATCCGCGTTCTCGACCACGGTGCCATCGACTTCAACGATACCTGGAGCCTGATGTACGTGGCGATGTATCAGGACGTTGACCGCGATAACAATAACGGGACAACCTGGTATACCGTCGGTGTCCGTCCTATGTACAAATGGACCCCGATCATGAGCACCTTGCTGGAAGTCGGTTACGACAACGTGAAATCCCAGCGTACCGGCGATCGCAACGGTCAGTACAAAGTCACCCTGGCGCAGCAATGGCAGGCTGGCGACAGCATCTGGTCACGTCCGGCCATCCGCGTGTTTGCAACCTACGCAAACTGGGATGAAAAATGGGGCTACGACACTGACAGCGGCGCAAACAATGGTTTAGCGATGAATGACACCAGCACAAGAACCTTCAGCCGTGGTAATGACGATGAAGTGACATTTGGTGCCCAGATGGAAATCTGGTGGTAATTCTCTTTGTCCTTTGAGCCGCAGGTGCGTTAGCTGCCCTCACTCACCCCGGTCACATACTTGTGTATGCTCCCGGGGATGAGTTCAGTTGCCGCCTTCCTGCAACTCAAATGACGTCGAGAATCTTTGCCAGTTTTCAAAAGTACAAGCAGTAAAGAAGATGTGCTGGCTGGCGGTTGTCCGCTGATGACCGCCAGCCTTCATGGTGATTTCAAAGGAAACAATAATGAAAAAGAATCTGCTGTCACTGTGTCTGTCGCTGAGCCTGCTGGCTGCTGCACCTGCGGTCGTGAATGCTGCGCAGAATGATGCGAATACCGCTCCGGCGATTTCCAGCCAGACCTTACGCAACCTTTCATGGACGCCGCTGGTTCCGCCAGTGACGCAGGATGTGACGCTTGGAACCTCCAGCGCACAGATTAATCAGGGTCAAATTGAGGGTGCCGTCGGGGCATTTGCATTGCCTGCCGACCGGGGTTCACTTGAAATTACGCTGACCAGTATCGCGACCGGTAAAACCGTGTATGCGCCAAATGTTCTGGTGCTGGATGAGCAGATGCGTCCGGCAGCTTTTTATCCTTCCAGCTATTTCCCGTATCAGAAACCAGGCATCGTTTCCAGCGACCGTCTGGAAGGCACGCTGAAACTGACGCCTGCACTGGGCCAGAAACAAATTTATCTGCTGGTTTACACCACCCGTCAGGATCTGGCTGAAACTACGCAGATGGTGAACCCGGCGAAAGCCTTCGCCGCTGGCGTAGGTAACGCCGTGCCGGATATCCCGGATCCGATTGCCCGTCACACCCCAACCGGTACGCTGAGCCTGAAAGTCACCGCTGAACAGAAAACCGGTAACGTGATGATTGGTCAGATCTTCCCGTCATCCGCACTGGCGGCCGCTGCGCCGGTTGTGGTCGGCAGCACACAAGCTCCGGCACCTGCGGCTGCTCCGGCAAAACCCACTGAGCCCATGCTCAGCGATTCAGAAACCTACTTTAACGACGCGATTAAGAAAGCAGTGAAAGCCGGAGACGTTGATAAGGCCCTGAAACTGCTCGATGAAGCCGAACGTCTGGGTTCGAAAACTGCCCGTAAAACCTTTATCGAAAGCGTGAAACACTAAGTTTTCTTAGCTCCTCCTCCTGCGAAGGGGGAGGTTGGGAGTGGGGTTTAAGGGCTAACACTTTGTTTAAAGACATTTTAAATTCTTGATTTTGAACTTAATACTCCACCCAACCCTCCCCTTCGCAGGTGAGGGAGCACACCGTGCCATACCACAATATCTTCATTTCTTTTCCTCCCTTCTATTTGTTACCCTGTTGTTAATTCATTCAGCGGGGGATCTATGGCGTCTGCAAACTGGGTCGATTTATCGAAAGATAAAGACAGCGGGATCGAGACGATCCACGCCCATTTCGAAGGCCATGCGTACGATCCTCACTGGCACGACAGCTATTTAGTCGGCGTTACCCAATACGGATTACAGCAATTCAGCTGCCGTCGTCAGAAACATCAGAGCCTGCCGGGTAAAGTGTTTATGCTCGAGCCGGGCGAAATTCACGACGGCGATGCGGTGCAGCCTGGTGGTTTTACGTACCACATGTTGTATCTCGACCCGCAATGGCTGGGCCGCGAACTGGCGGCACGACGCGATTCCCTTTCTTCTGCCGGTGACCCTAGTTTCGAAAATACCTTAGCGCAGGATCCGCAGCTGGCGCAGGCGACGTCACTGGCGTTTCAGGCGCTGCATGGCAAAGACTTGCGTATCGTCCGCCAGACTGCGCTCGACGGATTGCTCAGTGCGCTGGGCGGGCATCTCACCTGGCAGCCACCGCGTCCGGAGGGCGAAGCGCCGTGGTCACGTGTGGCGCATCAGGCGCGGGAATATCTGCACGCGCATTTGCACGAGGATATCGGCCTTGAGCAACTGGCGGCGGCGACCGGTGAAAGCCGTTTTGTGGTCAGCCGTGCGTTTAAAGCCGAATTCGGATTGCCGCCGCATGCGTATCTTATTCAGCTGAAACTCACCCGTGCGCGGGAGGGGCTGGCGCTCGGACACACGCCGGCCACCGTCGCAGCAGATTTAGGGTTTGCCGATCAGAGCCACCTCGGGCGCTGGTTCCGCCGTGCTTATCAGCTCACGCCAGCACATTACCGGCGTCTGTGCACAAATCTTCCAGATTGAGAAAAAGTGACGGGTTAAGCTCAGATTTCAACTGAAACGGAGCCTGTCATAATGAATACGCCTGCCACTATTTTACCTTTGCCGCCAGAGCGCTGCGTGATTGTCATCAACCAGCAACTCACCGCCGGACATGCCGCCAATGCCGCCGCTGTACTGGCGCTGACGCTCGGACAGCGCCATCCGGCGCTGGTGGGCGCGCCGCTGATTGATGCCGATAACCGTGAACATCCGGGGCTGATCCCGATCGGTATCAGCGTGTTAGTGGCCGATGCGGAGCAACTGACGCAACTGCATCAGCATCTGCTTAATGACGATGATATGGACGGCATTATTTTCCCGGTCGAAGGTCAGCAGACCACTGACTATGCGGCGTTTCGTGAAGCGGTCGCCATCGTGCCAACCGGTGATTTAGTGCTGCTGGGGATCGCGCTGGCGGGGAAAAAGAAAGTCGTCAGAAAGCTGACCGGAAAACTCGGCCTGCTGGGCTGAATTTGTCATTTAACCGTCATATTCCTTCTCTATTCTCCTGATATTCAAAAAATATCAGGAGTTTCACCGTGCGTAAGTCACTTGTCGCTTTACTGCTTTTCACTCTGGGTTCGACGTTTGTTGTTCAGGCTGCTGACGAAGCAAAGCCGTTCATCACTTCCGAACAGCTTGATCTGACGAAGTATTTGCCTGCGCCACCGGCTGATGATTCCGCTCAGACCAAAGCCGAGCTGAAAGAATTACTGGAAATTCAGGCGACCCGTACGCCGGAACAGGAAAAAGCGGCGATTGCCGATGCAGAAGAAAACGTCTGGCGTTATGCCGATGTGATGGGCCCTGATTTTACAGCCGAAAAACTGCCGAAAACCGCCGCGCTGTTTGACCGCGTCGTCGCGACGGAAGACGTGGTGGACGATCACGCCAAGAAAGCGTTTAACCGCCCGCGCCCGTATATGCTGGATGAACAAATTCATCCGTTGCTGAAAAAATCCAAATCCGGTTCATGGCCCTCCGGGCACTCCACCATCGGTTACCTGATGGCGACCGTGCTGGGCGAAATGGTGCCGGAAAAACGTAATGCGCTGTTCACCCGCGCCGCCGGTTATGCCGAAAATCGCCTGGTGGCAGGTTTCCACTACCGTTCTGATACCGTGATGAGCCGTACCGGTGCCGCGCTGATTGCGCAGAGAATTTCTGAAGAGCCTGAATTCAAAGCTGAATTTGACGCCGCAAAAGCTGAGCTGCGCGCACAAATGGGCCTGAAATAACCGCATTTCTCTCCGGCAATATCCCTACCCCTGAAGCGTTACATTCAACAATGTAACGCTTTCATTTTTCGAAGATTCTCTGGAAGACATCCCGCAAATCCCTGTTTTGCCTCTTGGTCTGTTTCGCGGCTTTCCGGTAAAGTGGACAGCGTATAACAGGCTGAGGAAAGCACAAATGGAATACAGATTTAAGCGGGTAGAATCACCGGTCGGATTACTCACACTGGCGGCCAAAGGCGACAAGCTGACGGCGATTTTGTGGGAGTGCGAAATCGATGGCCGGGTGAAACTGGGCGAAATGATGGAAGACCCGACGTTTCCCATTTTGCTGAAAACCGAACAACAGCTGAATGAATATTTTGCGGGCAAGCGCACGCGCTTTGAGCTGGATCTTGATTTCACCGGCACCGAGTTTCAGAAAGAAGTCTGGGCCGCATTGCTGGAAATTCCCTTTGGTGAAACGCGCAGCTACAGCGATATCGCCCAACGTATTGGCCGCCCGAAAGCCGTCCGTGCCGTGGGTGCCGCTAATGGCCGCAACCCGATTTCCATTGTCGCGCCGTGCCATCGCGTGATTGGTGCGTCCGGAAAACTCACCGGTTTTGCGGGTGGTCTGGATAACAAAGCATTATTACTTAAGCTGGAAGGCCGTAAATCCTAGGGTTTTTATCGGGTAAATAAATCACTTGATGTCCGCTTGTCAGTCGATGCATAGTCAAAAAATAAGCAGCAAATAACAAAGACAACATCACTTACGAAACGGAGTTTTACCCTCATGGATCAAATTCATTCCCTCGAACAGTTCTTATCCTCAGTTCAGCAACGCGACCCGCATCAGGTCGAGTTTTCTCAGGCCGTTCGTGAAGTCATGACCACGCTCTGGCCGTTCCTCGAACAAAATCCGCAATACCGGCGTTCTTCTTTATTAGAACGTCTGGTGGAACCGGAGCGCGTGATTCAGTTCCGCATTGCGTGGGTTGATGACAAAAATCAGGTACAGGTAAATCGCGGCTGGCGCGTGCAGTTCAGCTCGGCCATCGGCCCGTATAAAGGTGGCATGCGTTTCCACCCGTCGGTCAATTTATCAATTCTGAAATTCCTCGGTTTTGAACAGACGTTTAAAAATGCGCTGACCACGCTGCCAATGGGCGGCGGGAAAGGCGGCAGTGATTTCAATCCGAAAGGTAAAAGCGAAGGCGAAATCATGCGCTTCTGTCAGGCGCTGATGCTGGAACTTTATCGCCATCTGGGCCCGGACACTGACGTACCGGCGGGCGATATCGGCGTCGGTGGGCGTGAAGTCGGTTATATGGCGGGGATGATGAAAAAACTCTCCAACAACACTGCGAGCGTGTTCACCGGTAAAGGCCTGTCGTTTGGCGGCAGTCTGATCCGCCCGGAAGCCACCGGTTATGGCCTGATTTATTTCACCGAATCCATGCTTAAACGTCACGGTCTGGATTTTGAAGGCATGCGTGTGGCGGTGTCCGGCTCGGGTAACGTGGCGCAATATGCAATTGAAAAAGCCATGTCGCTGGGCGCGCGTGTGATTACGGCGTCAGATTCAAACGGCACCGTGGTCGATGAAGCCGGTTTCACGCGGGAAAAACTGGTGCTGCTGACAGAAATCAAAGCCAGCCGCGATGGCCGCGTATCTGATTACGCGCAAAAACTGGGGTTGACGTATCTCGAAGGCCAGCAGCCGTGGAATGTGCCGGTAGACATCGCGATGCCGTGCGCTACCCAAAATGAGCTGGGCGTGGAAGCGGCCCGGGTGCTGATCGGCAACGGCGTAAAAGCCGTGGCGGAAGGCGCAAATATGCCGACGACCATTGAAGCCACTGACCTGTTCGTTGAAGCGGGCGTGTTGTTCGCGCCGGGTAAAGCGGCCAATGCTGGTGGCGTGGCGACGTCCGGGCTGGAGATGGCACAAAACGCCGCGCGTCTGAGCTGGAAAGCTGAAGAAGTGGACGCACGCTTACGTCACATCATGCTCGATATTCATCATTCATGCGTGGAGTACGGCGGTGAAGGCAGGCAGACGCAGTATGTGCGCGGCGCCAATATCGCCGGTTTCGTGAAAGTCGCGGATGCCATGCAGGCGCAGGGCGTGCTGTAACCTGAAAGTCCGTTGCAGAAACAATATAGCCACCTTTGCAGGTGGCTTTTTTACCGGTCAGAGGCTGAGCTTAGAAGTGCGTGTTCAGACTCATGTAAAAAGTCCGGCCCGGTTCGTTGTAGGTTGCTGCACCCGCACCGTACATATAGGCGTTGGTGGTGGCGTTACCCACTGTCTGGGCATTGCCCGCACGGAACTGACGCTTGTCGAACACGTTATCAATACCGGCGGTTACGCTGACATTTTTAGTCGCAACGTAGGTGCCGCTCAGGCCGACCACTGAATACGGGCTGACTTCATTCTTCTCACTTCCGGTTACGGCTTCACCTTTGTAATTGTATTTTTTCGGCTTCTGACGGCCATACCAGGTCAGGGTGGACTGCACGGAGAAATCTTCCGTTGCCTGCCAGCTCAGCGTGGAGTTGACCGTAAATTCAGGGATGATCGACAGATAATCGCCGGTCTCTTTGTTTTTACTTTCAATCATGTAAGTCCCGTTGTTATTCCAGGAAATGGTACTGGTGACCGGAATATTCAACGTCCCTTCCAGACCCTGAACGACGGCTTTAGGAACGTTTTGCCATTTATAAACGTCAGTGGTGCCCGTCGTTGATGTGCCGGTTGGCAGATAACCCGCCTCGATTTTGTTGCGGTAATCGTTACGGAAGTACGTCACGCCTGCCTGATAGCCGTTGCGGTGGAACTCAAGACCGATCTCTTTGTTGATGCTGGTTTCTGCATCGAGATCTTTATTCCCTACCAGATAACAGCCACCGCCGCTGGCGGCACAACCCTGGCCTTTACTGTAAAGCACGTAGTTCGGGTTGGTCTGATACAGGCTTGGCGCTTTGTAGGCACGCGCGATCCCCATTTTCAGCGTGAAGTCATCGCCCAGTTCCTGAGACAGGTTCAGGGAAGGACTCCAGTTATTGCCGACAATAGAATGATGATCGAAACGAAGGCCCGGTACCAGCATCGTGCTGTCGGTCAGTTCGATGTTATCTTCCGCAAACAGCGAGAAGATTTCCGCCTGCGAATACGGGCTGCGACCGGTGCTGTCGATACCGTCAATGGCACCGCCGAGCATAGACTGAACGTTGGAAGACGGGTCTTTCATCTTTTGCTGGTTCCATTCAGTGCCCAACGTGGCGGTTTGCGGCACGCCTAAATCAAACGGAATGCTGACTTCGCTGTGCGCAAGAATGTCGCCCAGCGCGATGGTGTTGAAGCTGTCGTCAGAGAAGATCCCCTCCGTGCCGCCCGCCAGACCTTCATCCATGCGTGAGTTACGGGTTTTTTCGTACTGCACATAGTTGGTGGTGGAAACGCCGTTGTCCCATGCGCCTTTGTACGTCAGGGCGTAGGACTGGCGGTAAATACGGTTGGTCTCTTTGCCGTACATACTTTTAACCAGCGCACTGGTATTGGTGTTTTGCGTGTCACCGGCGTACAGGTTGCCCTGACGGCTGTTGGACACCTCAAACTCAAGTGACTGCATGCGGGCGAAATCCCAGTGCAGCATGGCGTCGATATTTTTATTGATGACGCCTTCGCGACCGGCCGGAACGGTGTCGGCATAGGTGCCGGTGCGTTCGGACTGATGGCCGTCGTTGATATACTGCGAATCAGCCTGTGTTTTGCTGTAGCCGCCAAACAGACGGAAACTGAACTGGTCGCTGAGCGGGCCGGACAGGCTGAAATCGGTGCGTTTCGTTGAACCTTCTTCTTTATGCTGTGGCGCGTTCATGTAGGTATTCCATGAGCCGTGCCATTCGCTGGTGTCTTTTTTGGTGATGATATTCACCACGCCGCCCGCCGCACCGTTGCCATAACGCGCGGCCGCCGGGCCGCGGATCACTTCGATGCGATCAATCATATCTGGCGGAACCCAGCTGGTATCGCCGCGGGTATCACGCTCGCCGCGCCAGCCCTGACGCACGGAGTTACGGCTGTTCACCGGTAAACCGTCGATCAGGATTAGGGTGTTTTCCGGGCCCATGCCGCGGATATCAATCTGGCGGTTGTTCCCGCGCTGTCCGCTGGTGGAGTTACCGGTCAGGTTTACGCCGGGCATGGTGCGGATCAGTTCGTTGATGTCGCGTGCCGGTGGGCGTTTTTGGATTTCATCAGACGTAATGGTGGAAACACCCGGAGCCTGAAGATTTTGCTGTGCGGCGGTGACGACCAGCGTGTCTTCGGTTTTTTTCGGCGTTTCAGCGGCCGTAGTCCCGGTTTCTGTTGCGGTTGTTGCGGAGGTTTCTGCTGCGCTGACGGGGAAAGTAAGCGCTGATCCCAGCCCGATTAAGGTTGCCAGCGAATAGTGTGGTAGCCTGCTTTTCATGTCGGATTCTGCCCTGAAATTCCATCCTTTCCTGAAAAATAGCGAGATTGAACAGGAGGATGGCCTGTTGTGTGTGTAGTTTTTGTTGACCCGCGTTACGGGCGGTAACACACTATTGCAAATAAAAACAATTATCAATTAGATTCCCATTCCTAATTTGTAGGGAAAGTGTAAAGCGCCATACCGGGAATGTTTTTTCTTGTCTGCCAGAAGGCTGTAAAGCGTAAAAAATGATGAAATATCAGCATCCGCAAAAACCTGCGGCTCAGGCCATGTTGTTGGAACCTCTGGCTGGAAGTGCCGCGTGGTGGAATGAAATTGCTGCGCGGGGAACGCCGTGGACGGAACCTTCGCGCGAAGGTTTTTATCGTGTGACGTTCTTCTGGCGGGATCCGCAGGGCAACGAAACGACGTCGGAGACCCAGCGTGTCTGGATCAACATCAACGGCATCACCGATCACCATCAGTCGTCGCCGCCGCAGAGTTTGCAGCGGCTGGCCGGAACGGATGTCTGGCACTGGCAGACCGAATTGCGTGCGGACTGGCGCGGAAGCTACAGCCTGATCCCACGTACCGAATCCGGCGCTGAATTTCCGCAAAATAACGATGATTATCAGAGCATGCTTGCCGCGCGTGAATGGTGGAAAAACCTCTTCCGCCACGCGACGCACGATCCGCTGAATCCGCATCGCCCGTGGCCCGGTGCAAAATCCCATGCGTTGTCCGGCCTGCATATGCCGGAAGCGTTGCCACAGCCCGCCTGGGAAAAGTTTGATCTTGATGGCCCGAAAGCGCCGCAAGCTCCGGCGGCGTTACAAACATTCCGCTGGAAAAGTGCGCGTCTGGGGAATATGCGAAACGTCTGGGTGTTTACCACCGGCGAAAGCCAGGAGCCTGCCTTGCGCCCGCTGGCGATCCTGCTCGACGGCCAGTTTTGGGCGAAACAGATGCCCGTCTGGCAGCCACTGACGCAGCTCACGCGCGAAGGGGCGCTGCCCGACGCGGTGTATGTGCTGATCGATGTTATTGATATTCAAACCCGCAGCCGCGAGCTGACCTGCAATCCGGAGTTCTGGCTGGCGGTGCAGGACGAGTTATTGCCGCAGGTGAAAAAACGGGCCGCGCACAGCGATAACGCGCAAAAAACGGTGGTCGCGGGGCAGAGTTTTGGTGGCCTTTCGTCGCTGTATGCCGGTTTGCACTGGCCTGAACGTTTCGGGTGCGTGCTGAGTCAGTCGGGGTCTTTCTGGTGGCCGCGCCGCCATCGTCAGCAAGCCAGTGATGATCAGCAAGAAGCGGAAAGCATCCTGTCGCAGGTTGAAAAAGGGCTGGGGGAACGCAGCCATTTGAAAATCTTTATGGAAGCCGGCAGAAACGAAAAGCTGATTTATGACGTGAATAATCAGATGGAGGCGCTGCTGAAACCGACCACCAATCAGGTGCGTTACCGGGTGCTGGAAGGCGGACACGACGCGCTGTGGTGGCGCGGCGGTTTGCTCGACGGCCTGTGCAGTCTGTGGGATGAGACGCAGTGGGCCGCCGGAGATCCTCCGTCAAACGGCTAAATTGCCGAGTGGAATAATTAACGGCGTATGTGACACCGGGCAGTCGATGATTGAGCAACGCAATCCGAAAACCTGCTCAATCAGTTCCGGCGTCACGATATCGGCAGGCGCGCCTTCTGCGAGGATTTTTCCGTCGCGCATGGCCATAAGATGCCCGGCGTAGCGGCAGGCCTGATTCAGATCGTGCAGCACGACGACCAGCGTCCGGCCATTTTCCTGATTCAGGCGACACATCAACTCCATCAAATCAATCTGATGGGCGATATCCAGCCAGGTCGTCGGCTCGTCCAAAAGCAGCAACGGCGTTTGCTGCGCCAGCACCATGGCAATCCACACCCGCTGCCGCTGCCCGCCGGACAGTGAATTTACCGTGCTTTCCGCCAGTTCATAAACTCCGGTTGCCCGCATCGCGTCATCGACTGCCTGCGTGTCCTGCGCATTCCAGCGGCTGAACAGATTCTGGTGCGGATAGCGCCCGCGACCGACCAGATCGGCCACCGTGATATCACCCGGCGCGGTCGAACTTTGCGGTAATAAGCCCAGCCTTTTTGCCACGTCTTTCGTGCCGTAATCGCCAATCAGTTTTCCGTCGAGAAAAACCGTGCCGGACTGCGGCTGCATCAGGCGGCTCAGCGTACGTAATAACGTCGATTTTCCGCAGGCGTTAGGCCCGATAATCACCGTTAGTTTTCCTTCCGGGATCGACACCGATAAATCCCGCGCAATGACTTTTTTGTCGTAACCGAGCGTCAGGTTCTGCGCATACAGCGGTGAAAAATATTCAGTCTTCATGAACGGCGGGACTCCCGGATGAGCAAACCAATCAGATAAATACCGCCGAGACTGACGGTGAGCACGCCGACGGGCAGTTGATAAGGGAGGAAGAGACGTTGCGACGCGACGTCTGCGGCGAGCAGCAGCAGTGCGCCGGTCAGCGCGGCAAAAAATAACGCGTGCTGCTGGCTGGCGCACAGGCGTCGGGAAATCTGTGGTGCCACCAGCGCGATAAAGGAAATGGGTCCGGCCAGCGCCGTCGCGGCGGCGGTTAATGCCACACCCGCCAGCATCAGCAGCAGGCGTGAACGTTCCACCGGGACACCCAGCGCGCACGCGGTATCGTCACCCATTTCCAGCAAACGCATTCGCGAGGAAAGCAGCCGGGCGAGGAACAGAGCCAAGACAATCAGGGCGATCACCGGCAGGCTTTTTTCCCATGTAATTCCGTTGAGCGAACCCGCATGCCATAACCCGGCGGTGAGCGCAGACTCAAGCGAGGCGTTGATAATCAGCCAGGTATTGCCCGCAATCAGCAGTGCACGCACACCGATACCGACGATAATCAGGCGGAAGGTTTCGACGCCCTGACGCCATGCCAGCGCATAAACCAGCAGCGCACTGACGATGCCTCCGGCCATGGCGCCGATCATGGTTTCAGCCGCGCTGGCGTTGAATAGCACGATGGCCAGCAGAACGCCGCTGTAGGCGCCGGTGTTAAAACCGATGACGTCCGGGCTGCCCAGCGGATTGCGCAGCAGCGACTGGAAAATCGCGCCGCTGACGCCCAGTGCCGCGCCGGTGATCAGTGCCATCACCACGCGCGGCAGACGCCACTGAGTCACAATAATATGCAGATTTTTTGGGCCATCGCCCAGAAGGGCGCTGACGACCTGAGCCGGTTTCAGCGCCAGCGTGCCGCTGCCCAGCGCAAATATCGCCAGTAAGAGTGTGCATAAAGCTAACGCCAGCGCTGTCAGAAATGGCCGCGAAATTAGCGGGTTTTTTTTCAGCGTGCGGGATTCAGATAATATCTGGCTCATGGCTAACCTCTGCGCAATCCGCCGGGGCGGCGAACCAGAAAAATAAGCACCGGCGCGCCGATAAAGGCGACGACGACAGAAACCCGCAACTCACCGGCGACCAGTAGCCGTCCGGCGATATCTGCCGCAAGCAACAGCGTCGGCGTGAGGACCAGCGTCCACGGCAACAGCCAGCGGGGATCCGCACGGCAAATCCAGCGCGCCATATGCGGCACCATCAGCCCCACAAATGCGACAGGGCCGACGGCTGCTGTCGCGCTACCGCATAACAGCGTGATGGCCAGTAATCCCAGCAGCTGGGTCGTGATGATTTTAGTGCCCAGCGCGGTCGCCAGTTCACTGCCCATTGTCAGATTATTCAGGGAACGGGTCATCAGCAAGCTGAGGAAAATGGCGAAAAGGATCGGCGGTGTGACGGTGCGGATCACCGCCATGTTGCGGATATCCAGCGAACCGGCCTGCCAGAAGCGAAGCTGATCGTAAACCTGCGGATTCAGCAGGGAAATCCCCGACGAGAATCCTTCCAGAACGGCCGCCAGCGCAACGCCTGCCAGTGTGAGACGAACAGGGTCAAGCCTTCCGCGCCCGAGTGCACCAATCATGGCGACCAGCAGCGTCGCTGATAAAGCTCCGGCAAACGAGAACCACAGATAACCGCTGACATCGGTGACACCAAAGAAGGCAATTCCGAGAACGACCGCAAACCCGGCACCGGCGTTAACGCCAAGAATACCGGGGTCGGCCAGCGGATTGCGGGTCAGGATTTGCATCAGCGCGCCTGATAATCCGAGCGCCATTCCCGCCAGCAAACCTGCCAGCGTTCTCGGCAGCCGGGCGTCGGTCACGATCACGCAGTCAGCACCGGTGCAGTGCCCGTTGAGTGCTGAAATCACGGTGCTGAAAGACAGGGATTTCCCGCCCAGCAACAAACTCAGCGCCATCATCAGAACAAGCAGCAGCACGGCAAACAGTATTCCGGTGGCCTGTCGCGGAAATTGCCCCGGCGATGAAACGCGAGGCGCAGGAATTGCGTGCATACGACGAGGCATCAGCGGGCGGTGAACAGGGTTTCAAGCTGCGTCAGCATATTGCTGGCGCTGTAATAATCCAGCCTGAAAGTATCATCGCCCATCGCATAAACGCGCTTACCTTCTACTGCGGGTAATTTCGCGAGGAACGGATTGGTCAGCAGACGCTCAGCGTCGGTTTGACTGGCAGAGAACAGCAGCAGGGTCTGGCCGTTTAGCGCGTCAGGCATTTTCTCGCCGGAAAGCTGAATGATGTCATGACGTTTGCCCTGACTCAGGCTGGCGGCAATATTCAAAGGCACCAAGGCCAATTTAAACCCTAACTCTTGCAGCAACTGTCCCTGCGGTGAGGCGGGGGTCCAGAGATTTGCTGTTTTGCCATCGGCGCTGTAAACCAGCGCAGAAACAGGCTGCGGTGGCAGTTTTATGTCTTTTTTTAATGCAGCTTCGCGGGCCTCAAACCGGGCAATAACGGCAGCAGCATCGGCTTCCTTGCCGGTTGCCTGACCTAATTCCTTGGCCAGATCCTGCCAGCTTTTGTCGTCATAATTAACCACCATGACCGGCGCAATCGCGGAGAGCTGATCATAAAGCTTCAGGGCGGAATCACCGCCAGTGGCCGCAATAATAATTAAGTCCGGAGCCTGACCGGCAATGGCTTCGGCATTCGGTTCGCCGATGTACAGACGTTCAACTCCGCGCTGTTTCGCGATATCTCCCCACTGGCGGAAGAAGCCCTGCTGATCGGCAAATCGGCTGTTTGGCCCGGAAGCCCCGCTGGCAATCACGGGCGCGTTGATGGCCAGCAATGTCCCTGTGACCGTCACGCTGGTGGACACAATTCGCTGCGGAGGTTGCTGCAATGTGAGGATGCCATGAGAAGTTTTTATCTCGCGAGGCCAGCCTTCCGCAAAGGCGTGAGTGGTGAAAATCAGTGATAAAAACAGCCCGGCAATCCCTGCAAAAATGCGAAAACCAGCGCTAATCATTGGACCCATTCCCTAATCTTTAATGTTAATGGTTCTCATTATTATATTTGAGCGAGGCCGGGTCAATCGCGGGAGGGGAGAATGAGGGTAAAGGTCTGGTTAAGAAGGGAGTTATGGTTTCTCGCTTAGCTTCTTTGAATCTGATTTTTGTTCCTATGCAAGATGCTTAATTCGCTAACAAACATCTGAAAATTTCAATTTTTTGAACTTGCATGCTGATGAACATTTCAGCAGGCGTATGTTTGCACAACTCAATAACTCACAGCAGGTGTTAAGAATGGCTATACCCATTTATTTATGGCTCAAAGATGATGGTGGTGCTGTGATTCGTGGTGGCGTAGACGTCAGGGGGCGGGAAGGGAGTATTGAAGTAACGGAAATTCAGCATAATGTTGTGTTACCGACGGATCGCCAAACAGGAAAAATAACCGGTACACTAATTCATACTAGTTATTATTTTGAGAAGGAAATTGACGATTCCAGCCCGTATTTATATAAGGCATTAACCACCGGGCAGCGATTGAAAAATGCCGAATTCAAGTTCTATTCGATTAACGATTCCGGTCAGGAAGTCGAATATTTTAATACGCTTTTAGAAGGTGTGCGCGTGACTTCCATTATGCCAGTAATGTTGGATATCAAAGCCCCTCTCTTTGAAAAAAAAGCCATATGGAGTGTGTAGAATTCGTATATGAAAGAATAACGTGGCGGTACGTTGACGGTAATATCATTCACTCTGATTCGTGGAATGAAAGGAAAGGAGCTTAAGATGGCATGGGAATATGACCGCGCAAGCGGAACGTTAACGCATAACGGCACGGTGAAAACGACCGGTTATTCTGGCAAGGGGCGCTACAAAAATCATCCTGAAACGGAAGCTATACACGCCCCGCATGGAAGTCCTGACGCCGCTCCACTTCCCTCCGGCAGTTACACCATCTCGGCGCCGTTTAATTCACATGTCACCGGCGCTTATGCTATGCGCCTGAATCCAAATAGTTCGAATACCATGTTCGGGCGGGGTGACTTTGAAATACACGGAGATAGTCGTCAACATCCGGGCGAGGCATCGGAAGGCTGTGTTGTGATCGCGCCATCCGTCCGTCGAGAAATCTGGGCAAGTGGTGATCGTACGTTGAAGGTTAAATGATGAGGAAAATAACGCTAACGTTAATTGCCAGTCTTTTGCCACAGATTGGATATTGCCAGACGTCGTCGGATAGTCTGCATGAACGAGTCATATTTGCTATTGCTCATAATGACGCTGCCGCCTTAACGAGTCGTGACTATGAGGAGATTCAGAATAAAATTACACGCGGAGACACCGAATACATATCTCTTTATCCTGAATTAACTCAGGAACCGTTTTTAGGTGCCGCTGCATTTCAGGAAGGCATCGATACAGCATTGGCGCTGGCGCTGACAGTTAATACGCCAGCAACTTTAAAGCAGGTTACGCCGCATAATATTAACATTGTCTGTGGAATGCCATTTATAGAACCCACGGAAAAAATGATTGAGCGCTATTACACCAGCGCACACGCGCAGTTAGCAGGAACAGGAAAGAGCGGAGCAGCGTGTCTCGATATTCTCGAAGGTCAGATGAAAGATATCAAAGCAGCGGATAAAGCTGGAAAAATGGAATGGGGAGAAGATGAGTACTGATCACTCTCACGGTAATTGGTCAGAAGAGTGGATAGGTTTTATTGCAGTCAACAACCGGTAAGCACTCTGATTATCCGTGCAAAAATCTCCGGTTTAAACTTTAAAAAAACAAAGGACTCACGTTTTTGACGCAAGTCCTTGTTTAATTTGGTGGCCCTTGCTGGACTTGAACCAGCGACCAAGCGATTATGAGTCGCGTGCTCTAACCAACTGAGCTAAAGGGCCGAGGTGCGGGATTATACGGTAAACCTTGCTAACAGGTCTATATGTGTTCGGTTTGTATGCGCGTTTTGTGCACAGTTCTAGTATGTTGTGTTCGCAGACTTTTTTACCCATAACTCGAGCAAATACGTCTCAGGAAAACAATATGCTTACAGATATCCTCGTGGAGGATCTTCAGGTTGTGTTCTGCGGCATTAATCCCGGTCTTTCGTCCGCCCACAAGGGTTATCCTTTTGCGAATGGCAGTAACCGTTTCTGGAAAGTCATTCATCAGGCGGGATTTACCGGGCGTCAGTTAGCGCCGGAAGAGTGGCAGCAGTTGCAGGATTTCGGTTGTGGTATCACGGCGCTTGTAGCGCGTCCGACGGTTGAAGCCAGCGAGCTAAATCGTGATGAACTGCGTGATGGCGGTGAGATGCTAAAAGAGAAAATCTTGCGCTATCAGCCGCGTGCATTAGCCATTCTGGGTAAGCAGGCCTTCAGCAAGGCATTTGGTATCAGCAAAGTGAACTGGGGGCATCAGGCGCTGAAAATTGGCCGGACAGAGGTCTGGGTTTTGCCAAATCCCAGCGGGCTGAACCGTGCGACGCTCGATGAGCTGGTCGCTTCATATCGTGAGCTGTATACGTCGCTGAATCCCTGAATTTCTGGTGAATCCGGATAAAAAAGCCCCGCCATTTCCAGAGAAAGGCGGGGCTTTTTAATGGCTGACAACCTGAGGACGATTAATCGTCCAGGAAGCTGCGCAGCACTTCGGAGCGGCTTGGGTGGCGCAGTTTACGCAACGCTTTCGCTTCGATCTGACGGATACGTTCACGGGTAACGTCGAACTGTTTGCCCACTTCTTCCAGAGTGTGGTCAGTGTTCATGTCGATACCGAAACGCATACGCAGAACTTTCGCTTCACGTGCGGTCAGGCCAGCCAGAACGTCATGCGTCGCAGAACGCAGGCTTTCAGACGTTGCAGAATCCAGTGGCAGCTCGAGGGTAGTGTCCTCAATGAAATCACCCAGATGCGAATCTTCATCGTCGCCGATTGGCGTTTCCATGGAGATTGGCTCTTTCGCGATTTTCAGCACTTTACGGATTTTGTCTTCCGGCATCAGCATACGCTCAGCCAGCTCTTCCGGCGTAGGTTCGCGGCCCATCTCTTGCAGCATCTGACGGGAAATACGGTTGAGTTTGTTAATCGTCTCAATCATATGTACCGGGATACGGATGGTACGCGCCTGGTCGGCGATGGAGCGGGTGATAGCCTGACGGATCCACCAGGTCGCATAAGTTGAGAACTTATAACCACGGCGATATTCAAACTTATCAACGGCTTTCATCAGGCCGATGTTACCTTCCTGGATCAGGTCGAGGAACTGCAGACCACGGTTGGTGTATTTCTTGGCGATAGAAATAACCAGACGTAAGTTTGCTTCAACCATCTCTTTCTTCGCGCGACGGGCTTTCGCTTCGCCGATCGACATGCGACGGTTGATATCTTTAACCTGCTCGATAGTCAGGCCAGTTTCTTCTTCGATCTGACGCAGTTTCATCAGGCCGCGCTGTACGTCTTCGGTGACTTCTTTCAGCTTCTCAGACCACGGTTTACCCATCGCCAGAGCTGCATCGAACCAGGTATCGCTGGTTTCGTTACCGGCGAACAGATTGACGAAGTTTTTCTTCGGCATTTTGCACTGTTCAACGCACACTTTCATGATCAGACGTTCCTGAGCACGAACGCGATCCATCATGGAACGCATGCTGTTGACCAGGAAATCGAACTGTTTTGGCACCAGACGGAACTGCTTGAACACATCAGAAAGTTTCAGGATTTCTTCTGCTGCGCTCTTGTGACTACGGCCATTTTTCTTGATGACCAGACGCGTCGCTTCATGCTGTTCACGCAGTTCGGTAAACTTCTGGCGAGCCAGTTCCGGGTCGATGCTGTTGTCGTCTTCAGCATCGTCGTCTTCATCTTCGTCTTCGTCGTCATCATTCTGCTCTTCAGTGGTCAGTTCAGAACCCACGTGAGTTGCAGTTGGCGCGATTTCTTCTTCGGCGTTAGGGTCAACAAAACCCGTGATCAGGTCAGACAGACGAACTTCACCTGCTTCAACACGGTCATATTGCTCTAACAAATAAGTGATAGCTTCAGGATATTCAGCAACGGAGCACTGGACCTGATTGATACCGTCTTCGATACGTTTGGCGATGTCGATTTCGCCTTCACGGGTCAGAAGTTCAACGGTACCCATCTCGCGCATATACATACGCACAGGGTCGGTGGTACGGCCAATTTCAGATTCAACGCTGGAAAGTACCTGCGCCGCCGCTTCTGCAGCGTCTTCGTCGGTATCAGGGCGGTTTTCGGCCAGCATCAAATCATCGGCGTCCGGTGCTTCTTCAAGTACCTGGATGCCCATGTCGTTAATCATCTGGATGATGTCTTCGATCTGGTCGGAATCGACGATATCTTCCGGCAGATGGTCATTGACCTCAGCATAGGTCAGATAGCCTTGCTCCTTACCACGGGTGACAAGTAGCTTAAGCTGTGACTGCGGGTTTTGCTCCATAAGACGGTATCCACACTTCAGAGTATTTGGGTTGGTGTCGGTCGGGTAACATCGCCAACAATAACGTTAGGGGCGTTTATTGTGCCGCGGCCCACCAGGGCGGCTCTGCGCAGGGCCATGCCCCGCTATATATCGGCACTTAAGCCGTGTTTTCTGTGGTAACGCCTGAAGCCTTACCTTTATATGTTTTTGTTAACTCTTTCTCGCTAACACCTGATTCAGGGAACTGACTTCTGTACGTTCCTCTGGACTCAGGCCATGCGTCCTGGCTTTTGCTATCAGGGTTTCAAGCCGCTGCTCTAAAATAGAGTCATACAGGCTGGCCAGCGTGGCACGAAATTCTTCTTCGACCATCTCCTCTACGATCATGTGGTTCCATGTCGCCAGAGTTTCAAGTTGCTGGTAGAACTTATTGTCACGATACAGTTCCAGTAATTGGCCTGTTGTGAGCCCTGGCTGGGCTAAGCAAGTAGTCACTAACTCGCTGAACAGATCTAATCCTGGTTGCTTCGCTTGCTCCAAACCTTGCAGCGAGGGTATAAGTGTAGCCAGTTGTGGGTTTTGTACCAGTAACCCTATAAGTATACGCATGGTTGTGCGTTTTAGCTGGGGCGCCTGGTAGACATTGCTCCCTTCTGCCTGTTTAGGCATCAGCTTTTCTAACTGGCTGTCATCTAAAATGCCGAGCTTATTCCCTAACTGCTGACGCAAATACATCCGTAACGTTTCACCGGGAACCTGGCGGATCAGCGGCAATGCCAGCATGCTCAATTTGGTCCGCCCGTCAGGGCTGCTCAAATCAACCTGCGGCATCAGCGAATCAAACAGGAAAGTGGAAAGCGGCATTGCCTGTTCCATCCTTTGTTCAAACGCATCTTTGCCTTCTTTACGCACCAGCGTGTCCGGATCTTCGCCGTCGGGTAAAAACATAAAACGCAGCTGACGGCCATCGTTGAGATACGGCAATGCCGTTTCCAGTGCTCGCCACGCGGCTTCACGCCCCGCGCGGTCACCGTCATAACAACAAACGATGTTATCCGTGCTGCGGAACATCAGCTGAATGTGGTCCGCCGTCGTGGAGGTTCCCAGAGACGCAACGGCATAATCGATGCCGAACTGCGCCAGTGCGACGACGTCCATATACCCTTCAACGACCAGCAAACGTGCCGGAGAAGGGGCTTTCAGCTGTGCTTCATACAGGCCGTACAACTGGCGGCCTTTATGGAAAATCTCGGTTTCCGGTGAGTTCAGGTATTTCGGCGTATCGTTGCCCAAAACCCTGCCACCAAATGCAATCACACGGCCACGTTTGTCGCGTATCGGGAACATCACCCGTTCACGAAAACGATCATAGCTGCGTCCGTTGTCATTGGTGACCAACATACCGGCGTCGATCAGAGACGCTTTATCATCGGCATTCTTACCGAAACGCTTTAACACGTTGTCCCAGCCCGGTGGGGCGAAACCGATGGCAAAATGATTGATGACGTCTTCACTTAAACCGCGCCGGGCAAGATAGTCTCTGGCCGGTGCACCCGCCGGTTGTTTAAGTGATTGCTGATAGAACTCGCTAAGCGGTGCCATCAGCTGGTAGAGGCTTTGACGCTGATGACGCTCCATCTGAGTCGGGCCAGTGCCTGCTTCATACGGCACTTCCAAACCTTGCATTGTCGCCAGTTCCTCAATGCTTTCGACAAACTCCAGTCTGTCATAGTTCATCAGGAAATCGACGGCATTGCCGTGGGCACCACAGCCGAAACAGTGATAAAACTGCTTATCGCCATTTACGGTAAATGAGGGTGTTTTCTCATGGTGGAAAGGGCAGCACGCGTGATAATTTTTACCCTGTTTCTTGAGCTTTACACGAGCGTCGATCAAATCGACGATATCGATACGAGCCAGCAAGTCATTGATAAATACGCGCGGAATTCTCCCAGCCATAAGCCCCTTACTCACTAGCCTATAAACGAGAACAAGCCGCGCATTCCTTTCGGAAAGCACGGCCTTCGTATGCTACTACGCAGTCTGCGCGTTCTTAATATTGCAAATCACGCGATTTGGGGTTGCCCCCGAAGATTAATACAGACGAGTGCGGCGTGCGTTTTCGCGAGCCAGTTTCTTGGCGTGGCGTTTTACTGCAGATGCTTTAGCGCGTTTACGTTCGGTAGTCGGTTTTTCATAGAATTCACGACGACGAACTTCTGCCAGAACACCTGCTTTTTCGCAGGAACGCTTGAAGCGACGCAGAGCTACGTCGAACGGCTCGTTTTCACGTACTTTAATTACAGGCATGTGCCTCTCACCTCGATAAAATCGGTTTGTTTGCTGATGTTGTACCAGCACATTTCAAAATGGTGCGGAATTTTACTCCAATTCGCGTCGTCTTGTAAAGCACAACGGCAAATTGAAGCGGGCGCCTTTTGCAACCCTTCTGCAACATAGTGCGCTCGCTTTTGCGTCGGGCGGCGATTATATACCAATCAATCCAAATTGCTCGACATTAATTGCCGGCCGCGTGAGGAATTCCTACACCAGTGCAGCACTGGTCGGGGCTTGTGTGCTAAACTGCGCGCCGCGAGTTAGCGCGAAACTATGACGGAAAGAGTGATGCGAGTACTGGGTATAGAAACGTCCTGCGATGAAACCGGAATTGCAGTTTATGACAGCGAAGCCGGTCTGTTAGCCAACCAACTGTATAGTCAGGTAAAACTGCATGCAGATTACGGCGGTGTTGTGCCTGAACTGGCCTCGCGTGACCATGTACGTAAAACAGTACCGCTTATTCAGGCTGCGCTGAAAGAGGCCGGGCTGACCGCTCAGGATATCGATGGCGTGGCGTATACCGCCGGTCCGGGGCTTGTCGGTGCGTTGCTGGTCGGCGCAACCATCGGGCGTTCTCTGGCGTTTGCCTGGAATGTGCCGGCGGTGCCTGTTCATCATATGGAAGGCCATTTGCTGGCCCCAATGCTGGAAGATAATCCGCCTGATTTTCCGTTTGTCGCCTTGCTGGTTTCTGGTGGCCACACGCAGTTAATCAGCGTGACGGGCATCGGTGAATATACCCTGCTCGGTGAGTCCATCGACGACGCCGCAGGCGAAGCATTTGATAAAACAGCCAAATTATTAGGGCTGGATTATCCTGGCGGCCCGTTGCTGTCGAAAATGGCGGCGCAAGGTGTTGCCGGGCGATTTACGTTCCCGCGTCCGATGACCGACCGTCCGGGGCTGGATTTCAGTTTTTCCGGCCTGAAAACATTTGCCGCCAATACGATCCGCGGTAATGACGGCGATGCCCAAACCCATGCCGATATTGCCCGCGCATTTGAAGATGCCGTGGTGGATACGCTGGCCATTAAGTGTAAACGCGCACTGGATCAGACCGGTTTTAAGCGCCTGGTCATGGCCGGTGGTGTCAGCGCAAACCGTACGTTGCGCGCGAAATTAGCCGAAATGATGTCTAAGCGTGGAGGCGAAGTATTCTATGCTCGCCCTGAATTTTGTACCGATAACGGTGCGATGATCGCTTATGCGGGTATGGTGCGCCTGAAAACGGGTGCAACGCCGGACTTAGGGGTGACCGTACGCCCGCGCTGGCCGCTGGCTGAGTTGCCGCCAGTCTGAGCGGGGCTGCGACTGCGTTGCTGCGTCGACCCGAAATGCTCACATACTTGAGTATGCTGCGCTTTCAGGTCTCCTGACGCCTTGTCTCGCTCCCGCTCTGTCAGGCTGGATGAGCTAAAAAAATAATAAAAAAACGACCCTCATGAGGTCGTTTTTTATGTCTGGAATGTAGCGGTTATTCGGACTTATCTTCTTTCGCGGCTTTACGCTTTTTCTTCAGCTTATCCCAGATTTTCCCTTCCTGACCGCGCCACAAACGCTGAATATTGTCGTGATGACGCAATAAAATCAGGCAGGAAAGCATGGCGACCGGGAATGTGAATTCAGGTTTAAACCACCAGACGTAGAAAGGTGCGATGAGCGCACTGACAATCGCGCCCAGCGAAGAGTATCCGCTGAGCAGTACGGTCAGAAGCCATGTGCCGGTCATCAGGCCGGTTAAGTCCCAGCCGATAGGTGCAATGGCACCGAAAGCGGTGGCCACGCCTTTGCCGCCTTTAAAACGGAAGAAAACCGGGTAGATATGGCCGACGCACGCCGCAATGGCGGTCAGACCGAGATACATCGGAGGAATGTTCAGACGGTACGCCAGCCAGACGGGCAGCATGCCTTTGAGGACATCGAAAATCAGAACGGCCGCTGCGGCCACACGTCCACCCAGGCGCAAAACGTTCGTAGCACCGGGATTGCCAGAACCTGCCGTGCGCGGATCCGGTAAGCGGGCGACCCGGCAGACCAGAATCGCACTCGAAATTGAGCCGCAAAGGTAGGCGAAAATAATCATTCCAAGCGC
>Ga0153981_1000073_pt1 | contig 30843 bp, 19 predicted proteins | sample TSGA065MetaG_FD_104714 | JGI IMG/M metagenome (GOLD analysis project Ga0153981, IMG submission 104714) | Attine ant fungus gardens microbial communities from Georgia, USA - TSGA065 MetaG | ecosystem: Host-associated > Fungi > Mycelium > Unclassified | place: USA: Georgia, Magnolia Springs State...
AGCGCCGCGTATCACTATCGCAATGAAATTCTGCCGCAGCCGCTTGGCGTTGATCAGAACGTTGCTGACGGTGAAAAAGCGCAAAGCTGGAAATTCAACATGCCGCGCCTGAAAGGCAAACCGGTGGACGGTAGCTTTACGCTGATTGAAGGTAAAAACGGCTGGCGCGGATTCATCGATTTCACCGGAAAAACCCGCCGTGAGGTGCGCGATATTGTCTGGCAGGACGACGGCAAAGTCAGTTTCGCCGTCGATACCTGGATGGGCGACACGCGCCCGGTGCTGACCCTGAAAGACGGTAAATTCAGCGGCTATTTCATTATTGGTAACGCGCGTTATCCGGTGACCGGTGGCCCGCTCAGCACGGTGCCGGACGGCCAGCCGCCGGTGGTGCCAGACGCTGAAAATATGAAAAATATTCTCGGCGGTGAAGCGGCGCTGTGGCAGGAAAACATCACGTCGCAAATTCTCGATCTGAAACTCTGGCCACGCGGATTTGTGGTCGCAGAGCGCCTGTGGTCGGCGCAGGACGTCAAAGATACCCGCAACATGTATCAGCGTCTGGCGAAAATCGACGCCTGGTCGGTGGTGTCGGTCGGGCTGCAACAGCACGCCGAGGCGGCGCGGCTGATGACGCGGCTTTCTGACAGTACGGATATTGCACCGTTGCTGAGTTTCTCGACCGCGCTCGAACCGGCGCAGTATTACACCCGCCAGCACATCAAATTCCAGGCCGGACATTACACGCAGGCCGAACCGCTGAACCGTCTGGCGGATGCATTACCGGCGGAAAGTAATGCGGTACGCGAGTTCGCCGCGCAGATCGAAACGCTGGTGGCGGATCCGAAAAATCCGCAGGCAGCTCACGCGGCGCGCGGGCAGTTAGAGAACTGGCAACGCAGCGCGGAACAGGTAAAACCGGTGCTGGTGCAAAACTCTGTGCTCAGACCATTGCAGCCGGTGGCGGAACAGCTGGGTGCGCTGTCTTCGCAAGGGCTGATCTGGCTGGAGAAACTGCAAAAAGGGGAAACGCTGAGTGTGCAGGAACGCCAGCAGGCGCAGGCCGCGCTGGACGATGCCGCCAAAGTGCAGGATGAACTGGTGCTGGCGGTAGTCTATCCGCTGGAGAAATTACTGGGCGCGGTACCGGTTCAGAAGTAATCCCATAAAAAAAGCGCGACCGGTGAAGCGGCCGCGCTTTTGTTTTATTCCGCCTGAATCTTACGACTGCGCTTTGTTTTTACGGTCGTTACGACGGTTCACCCAGGTGTTGATGAGCAGGGTGATAATCAGAATCGACGCGATTACACCGAGCGAAATCCCTACCGGAATGTGGAACACATCCAGCAGCAGCATTTTGATACCGATGAAGATCAGGATCACCGCCAGACCGTATTTCAGCATGGAGAAACGTTCCGCCACGCCCGCCAGCAGGAAGTACATTGCACGCAGGCCGAGGATCGCGAACAGGTTAGACGTCAGCACGATGAACGGGTCAGTGGTCACGGCGAAGATGGCCGGAATACTGTCGACCGCGAAAATCACGTCGCTGAGTTCAACCATAATCAGCACCAGCAACAGCGGTGTGGCGAACAAGATACCGTTGCGGCGTACGAAGAATTTCTCGCCCTGCAAATCGTCGGTCATACGCATCTTACTGCGCAGCCAGCGGATCATCGGTTTCTCGCCCACTTCGCCGTCATCGTCTTTCGCCAGCGCCATCTTGATACCGGTGAACAACAGGAACGCGCCAAACACGTACAAAATCCAGCTGAATTGCCCCACCAGCCAGCTGCCGGCGAATATCATACCGGTACGCAGAACGATGGCGCCGAGCACGCCGTAAACCAGCACACGGCGTTGCAGGTTAGCCGGGATGGAGAAGTAGCTGAACAGGATCAGCCAGACGAAGACGTTATCCACTGCCAGCGCTTTTTCCAGCAGGTAACCGGTCAGGAACATTGTTGCTTTGGCATCTGCCACTTCGCGGCCAAACTCGCCGTTCAGATACCACCAGAAGCCGAAGTTAAACAGTAATGACAGGCCAATCCACACCAGCGACCACATCGCAGCACTTTTCATGCTCATGGTTTGCGCGCCTTTGCGACCCTGTAACAGCAGGTCGAACGCGAGCATAATTATCACGACCACGGCAAAAGAGCCCCATAACATCGGGTTGCCAACGGAGTTCATCATTGCGGTATCCTCGAAAAAACATCAAAAAAAAACGGCCAGCGTCGGAAGACGTTAGCCGCTCTCTCTGAGCTGTAAGCAAACCTCGCCTTCCGGCAAGGTCTCACTTACAACGAGATGTATTCATGAAGAATACAGATCTGGTTGCCCGGTAACCGGGTGACTGAGACGGCGCTAAGTGCGGGTCCAGACACCGTAATGACGATTATCCGACGAAGAAGTTACTCCCCTTTGCAGCTCGCAAATTAATGCAAAATGTGTCGAATGTCAAACATTCAGAAACATTATGGGTCATTATCCCGCCAGTGCCTGACGCTTACCGAGCGCCCCCACGAAGGAGAGCAGCAGCCCCTGACTGAGCGGCGTTTCGCTAAGTTGCTGAGCCTGATGAGCAAAGTCCACGCGATCATCTTCTGCAATGGAACCCAGCCAGGACAGATACGTTTTCATCACCGCCAGACTGAACTCCGGATGGAACTGGGTGCTGACTGCATTCGGGCCGTAACGCAGGATCTGATGCGGATCATGCTGCGTTTTCGCCAGCACCGTCGCCGTGGCGGGCGGCGTAATAACGGTTTGCAGATGGATCAGATTGGCCGCGAACTGCGCCGGAAGCTGCGACACCAGCGGGTCCAGATGTCCCGCAGGCGTCAGCGTGACTTCATGCGTGCCAACTTCAATGCCCTGCGGATGGTAATCCACCTCGCCGCCCAGCGCATACGCCATCAGCTGATGGCCGTAGCAGGCACCGAACATCGGTAATTCCTGCAACATGCCCAGACGTACCCAGTCGGCGGCTTCTTCGCTCCACGCCAGATGTTCCGTCACCATGCTGCGCGAACCGGTAATGATGGCTCCGCAATAGTTTTCCGGCGGCAGCGGACGTTCGCCCGCCTGCAAATCCACAATCACTACCTGCTGCGGATCGATATCCCCCTGACGGATAAACATCTGCGGGAAGTTATCGTGCGCGCGGCGGATGGGCTCCGGCGCGTGGCCGGTTTGTAAAATCAACAGCGGTTTCTGACCGGGTGCTATCATCTGTTACTCCCGTGACCTGCGGAACATTAAGGCTGATTATCGGCCGGAAACACCACACCGGTCTGACGACGGATTTCCGTCAGCACTTTGGCGGTGATGCGCGAGACTTCCAGCCCCGGGTGCGCGACGAACTGGTTATCGACCAGAATCGCAAAAGTTTCTGCTTCATACAGCATGGTATTGATGTGTTGTGGCTGCGTCAGATCCAGCTTCTGGCCGCCGCGTGGCGTCAGGCTGAGCGTCTGGCATTCCGACAGTTTCTCCATCTGCAACGTTCCTTCTTCGCCCTGAATTTCACTCGGCAGAAGAGAATCGCTGATTTTGGAATGGTTAATCACCACTTCGAAATCATCCGCATAAGACAAAATCACCGTGCCCTGACCATCAACGCCACTTTCCAGCAGGACGGCGGTGGCGGTCACGGATCCCGGCTCGCCAAACAGCGAAATGGCGCTCGCCAGGCAGTAATAACCGATATCCATAATCGACCCGTTAGAAAACGCCGGGTTGAAAGTATTCGGGTTTTCACCGGCCAGATAGCGCGGATAACGTGATGAATACTGACAGTAATTCAGAATGGCTTTGCGCAGCGTACCGATACGGCTGAGCGCGCCTTTCATGTGCAGGAAATTCGGCAGATAGGCTGTTTTAAACGCTTCGAACAGCACTACGTTATTTTCTTTCGCGCAGGCAATCAGGCTTTCGGCTTCTGCCAGATTTGAGGCCAGCGGTTTCTCGCAAATCACGTGTTTTTTATGGCTGAGAAACAGCAGGGATTGCGGACAGTGCAGGGAATTCGGGCTGGCGATGTAGACGGCATCAATTAAGTCAGACGCGGCCATTTCCTCAAGGGAATCAAAATAATGCTCGACCGGATAATCCTCGCCAAGTTTTTTCGCGCCTTCCAGCGTGCGGGAGTAAATCGCGGTCAGTTTCATCTTACCGCTTTCGTGTGCGGCATCAATGAAACGCTGGGTGATCCAGTTGGTGCCGACGACTGCAAAGCGAATCATATGTATTCCCTATAGATAAGTGGATAATTCATTATTGATATAACTTGCCGAATATTTCGAGATGCGTCAGATACATGCGCGTATCAAATTCTAACTGATGATAGTCCGGCGTCATGTGGCAGCAAAGGCTGTAGAACGCTTTGTTATGTTCTTTTTCTTTCAGGTGCGCGAGTTCGTGAACCACGATCATTTTGAGGAAAGCTTCCGGCGCGCTTTTAAAAACGGTGGCGACGCGAATTTCCGCTTTGGCTTTCAGTTTGCCGCCCTGAATGCGGGAAATCGCCGTATGCAGGCCCAGCGCATGCTTCATCACGTGGATTTTATTGTCATAAGCCACTTTGCTTAACGGCGACGAACTGCGCAAAAACTGGTTTTTCAGGTCCAGCGTATACTGATAGAGCGATTTGTCAGTGGTCAGCTCGTGCGGCTCGGGGTATCGCGTCAGCAACACTTTACCTAAACGTTCCTGTTCGATTAACTGGCGCACCTGAGCCTGAAGATTCTCGGGATAGCCTTGCAGATAGGTCAATTCAGGCATAACTGTTTGCTTTGTCTCTTATTGACGGGGAAAAGATGCCATACCGGTAAGCGGGGTTTTCGTTACGATCGCGCCAGTCCGGCAGATAAACCCCTTTTTAACTGAAAAAACGTTTTACTGATAGACCAAATTAAGGGATAAACAGCGCAAATTGAATATTGAGGAGGGCCAATGAGCCAATTTGAAACCGAAACAGGTGGTCAGTTATTGCAACTGCGTCTGGAACGTTATCCGCTGGAAGAAGCGGCAACGCAGTTGCAGGCATGGGAAGCGGCTGATGAGTATCTGCTGCAAAACCTGAACACCGGCGCGCTCAACGGCCGTCCGCTGCTGATTTTTAACGATGCGTTTGGCACGCTGGCCTGCGCCTTGCAGCCATACAATCCGACCAGCATCAATGATTCTTTCATGAGCCAGCTGGCGATGCGCCATAACCTGCGCATTAACGGTTTTGACGAAGACAGCGTGGCGGCGCAAAGCAGTCTGGTGCCGTTGCCGATCAATCCGGGTCTGGTCATCATCAAAGTGCCAAAAACGCTGGCGCTGCTGGAACAACAACTGCTGGCGCTGCGTGAAGTCGTCACGCCGGACACCCAGATTATCGCCGGTGCCAAAGCCCGTGATATTCACACCTCGACCTTGCAGCTGTTCGAGAAAATCCTCGGCCCGACCAAAACCAGTCTGGCGTGGAAAAAAGCCCGTCTGATCCATTGCGAAGCAACGTTGCCTGCGCAAACCGCTGAACCGGTGATTTCCGAATGGGCGCTGGATGACAGTGAATTCCGTATCTCCAACCATGCGAACGTGTTCTCACGCGGCGGGCTGGATATCGGCGCGCGCTTCTTCATGCAGCATTTGCCGGAAGGCATCGAAGGCCGCATGGCAGATCTGGGCTGCGGCAACGGCGTAATCGGCATGACCGCGCTGGCGCTGAACCCGGATGCTGAAATGCTGTTCGTCGATGAGTCTTATATGGCGGTGGAATCGAGCCGGATTAACGTCGAAAACAATTTGCCGCAGGATGTCAGCCGTTGTCATTTCGAAGTGAACAACATGCTGGCGGGAGTTGAACGCGAAACCCTTCACGCCGTATTGTGTAACCCGCCGTTCCATCAGGGCACAGTTATCAGCGATGACACCGCGTGGCGCATGTTCTGCGACGCAAAACGTTGTCTGCAAACCGGCGGTGAACTGCGTATCGTGGGCAACCGTCATCTGGATTACTACCAGAAGCTGCGTCGTCTGTTTGGCAACTGCACCACTATCGCCACCAACCAGAAATTCGTGATCCTGCGCGCGGTGAAAACGGCAGCTCAGCACTGATTTAAGTCAGCCCCTATGAAAAAGCCGCTCTCGCGGCTTTTTTTTCGCCTGAATATTCGTTCAGATCTCGAGTGCCAGTTTCGTTCCCTGACCGATAGCGCGCCGCGCATCCAGCTCTACCGCGACGTCCGCGCCGCCAATCAGATGCACGGTTTTTCCGGCGTCCACCAACGGCTGATACAGCGCGCGCTGCGGCTCCTGTCCGGCGCAGATAACGATGTTATCCACTTCCAGACACACCGGTTCGCCATTCATGATGAGGTGCAAACCCGCGTCATCAATGCGTTCGTAACTGACGCCGCTTTGCATTTTTACGCCGCGCTGTAACAGGCTGGCGCGGTGGATCCAGCCGGTGGTTTTGCCCAGTCCTGCGCCGACTTTGGTGGATTTACGTTGCAGCAAAACAATATCGCGCGCGGCAGGTTCCGGCTGCGGGCCTTGTGGCGCAAGGCCGCCGCGATGCGTCAGTGTCTGATCAATGCCCCATTCTTGGCTGAACGTGCTGCTGCTCAGGCTCGGTGAAGGGTCGTTGTGGATGAGGTACTCGGCGGTATCAAAACCAATCCCGCCCGCGCCGATAATCGCCACCCGCTGGCCGACCGGTTTTTTATCGCGCAGGACGTCGAGATAAGTCAGTACGCGCGGATGATTGATCCCCGGTATGTCCGGCAGGCGCGGCGAAATTCCGCAGGCGAGGATCACTTCGTCATAACCGTTTAGCTGGCTGGCATTCACGGTTTCACCGAGGCGCAGTGTTACGCCCAGCAGTGTCAGCTGGCGCGAGTAGTAGCGCAGCGTCTGATAAAACTCTTCCTTGCCGGGGATTTGTTTGGCGACGTTAAACTGGCCGCCGATTTCAGTATTGGCGTCAAACAGCGTGACGTGATGCCCGCGGCTGGCGGCAGTTGTCGCAAAGGCCAGACCGGCCGGGCCAGAGCCGACCACGGCCAGGCGTTTGAAATGCTGCGCACGTACGACCGGCATTTGTGTTTCGTGGCAGGCACGCGGATTCACCAGGCAGGACGTTACTTCGCCGGCAAAAATCTGATCCAGACAGGCCTGATTGCAACCGATGCAGGTGTTGATTTCGTCCGCACGGCCTTGCGCGGCTTTCTCAACAAATGACGGATCGGCGAGGAACGGGCGCGCCATTGAGACCATATCGGCGCAGCCTTCGGCGAGAATTTTCTCCGCGACGTCAGGGTCGTTGATGCGGTTAGTAGTGATGAGCGGGATGCTGACTCTGCCCATGAGTTTTTGCGTCACCCAACTGAATGCGCCGCGCGGCACCATTGTGGCGATGGTCGGAATGCGTGCCTCGTGCCAGCCGATGCCGGTATTGATAATACTGGCCCCGGCCTGTTCGATGCGCTGCGCCAGCATTTCGACTTCCTGCCAGTCCGAGCCTTCCTCCACCAGATCCAGCATCGATAAGCGGTAAATAATGATGAATTCCTCACCGCAAATCTGACGCACACGCCGGACGGCTTCCGTGGCGAAACGCATTCTGTTTTCCACGCTGCCGCCCCAGCGGTCGGTGCGCTGATTGGTGCGGACGGTGAGAAACTGATTAATCAGATAGCCTTCTGAGCCCATGATTTCCACGCCGTCGTAGCCAGATTCTTTCGCCAGACTGGCGCAGCGGGCGAAATCCTCCAGCGTCGATTCAATTTCTTCTTCGCTCAGGGCATGCGGCGTAAAGCGGTTAATCGGCGCCTGAAGGGCAGACGGCGCGACGGGGTGAGGCTGATAGCTGTAACGGCCGGCGTGCAGGATTTGCAGCGCAATTTTACCGCCCGCGTCGTGAACGGCCTGCGTCACCACGCGGTGATGCGTGATGTGTTCCTGCTCCGCCAGAACCGAACCGCCGTGATAAACGACGCCCCGGGCATTCGGCGAAATCCCGCCGGTGACAATCAGCCCGACGCCCGCCGCCGCGCGTTCGGCATAAAAGGCCGCCAGACGTTCCGGCCCGTCTTCCAGCTCTTCAAGGCCGGTGTGCATGGACCCCATCAGCACGCGGTTTTTCAGCTGCGTAAAACCTAAATCCAGGGGCGCCAGCAGGTGCGGATAAAATGGCAACGCGCGTTCAGTCATGGAATTCTCTTAAGTGGTCGGATGAGATAATTTCAATTTAGCGTCTGGCAGGGCAATTGGAAAGTTAGCGCGCGATGATTGTGATAGGCGTCACTCTGAGGCTCTCGCTGAGAGTTAATTAACTATTGCGTATATTATTAAGGTGGGCTCTTTAATTAGCCGGGTTATTAAGGCGACCGGTAAACACCAGGTTGTAGCAGATAAAATAAATATTTCTTTGTTTTTACACAATATTGATTATGCGCAGGTTGTTTATTTTTAACATTTTTTTCCTGAGTTGTTACGACTAGGATTATTTTTATAAAAGGATCTCGAATCGATTCAGTTCGGGTTAGAGCTGGACTAGGCTGGAGCTGCTTCACCCTAAAAATTCATTTCTAACCTGGATATATACTATGAATCTTAATGACCATACAGCCTGCCGCCCGTTTACCGAAGCCGGGCATTTGTCCCAGATTGCAGCCTATTATGAAGAGGGCCGTAATGTCATGTGGATGATGCTCAGGTCTTATCCACGTCCTTGTTTTAATCAGGAGCTTATTGAAGACATCATGACGCTGACTTACGCCGCGAAGGCATCGGGGCTGCGTTTTGATTTTTGGGTGACCGGATCGCTTGTGCCCAATATGTACAACGTGGGGGGTGATCTGAGTTTCTTTGTTGAAGCCATCATCAATAACAAACGTGAGGCCTTACGTTCGTATGCCCGCGCTTGTGTTGACTGTGTCCATGCGGCGGCGCGGGGCTTTGATGTTGGCGCAATCAGCTTGTCGATGATCGAAGGCACCGCGCTGGGCGGCGGATTCGAGGCGGCGCTGGCGCATCATTACGTTCTTGCGCAGAACACCGCGCGCATGGGGTTCCCGGAAATTGCGTTCAACCTGTTTCCGGGAATGGGCGGTTACTCGCTGGTATCGCGCAAGGCCGGAATGAAACTGGCGGAGGAGCTGATTTCCACCGGCGAATCGCATACGGCGGAGTGGTTTGAAAGCCGCGGTCTGGTGGATGTTTTGTTCCAGCCCGGCGAAGGCTTCAACGCCACGCGTACTTTCATGGATGTCCTGAGGCCAAAACTCAACGGGATCAGGGCGATGATCCGGGCGCGTCAGCGCGTGTTGCAGCTGTCCCGTTCAGAGCTGATGGATATTACGGAAGATTGGGTGGATGCCGCATTTACGCTGGAGGAGAAGGATCTGAGTTATATGGAGCGTCTGGTCATGCTGCAAAACCGGCACACCGCATCATTGCGTAAAACCGGTTAATAACAGACAGAAGCAGCCCGTCACTGGCGCTATTTCTGTTTTGCTTTATGTTTAAAAACATTGGGTGAAGCAACTCTTTTTTCCTCAAGCCAGTGCTCCAGCTCAATCGCGGGCATTGGCTTGGCGTAAAGAAAGCCCTGTTTGCTGTCCACACCGATTTCATCCACCAGCTTTTCTTCTTCAGCCGTTTCCACACCTTCCGCGACCACCGTCAGTTGCAGGGTTTTTGCCACCGCGACAATAGCCCGTACCAGTGCCTGTGAAACCGGATTGTCATTGATTCCACGAATAAAACTCTGATCCAGCTTGATGCAGTCGAGCGGAATACGCGCCAGTTGCGACAGCGAGGAATAACCTGTACCGAAATCATCCAGATGCACTTGCGCACCCAATTTATGCAGCTGATTAATCATGGTGACGGCAGCGCTTTCATCTTCCACCAGGCAGCTTTCTGTCAGCTCGAAATCAAGCATACAGCCTTTCATTCCGGCTTTTTTCATCGCATCAGACAGCGTGGTGATGAAGGAACCGTTGTTAAGCTGGCGTCCGGAAAGATTCACCGCAACGCGCAGATTCAGACCTTTTTTTTGCCATTCTGTCGCCTGACGCGTCGCCGTTTCAATGACCCATTTTCCGATGGGAGTAATCAGGCCGGATTCTTCGGCGTAAGGGATAAAGCTTTGCGGCTGGATCAGCCCGCGTTCCGGCGAATTCCAGCGCAGCAGCGCTTCCACGCTTTGCACGGTGCCATAAAGCGAGACTTTCGGCTGATAGTGCAAAACCAGCTGATCCTTTACGGCCAGCGCTTTACGCAGATGGGTATCCAGCCACATGTATTCTGAGGCTTTTTCATTCATGTCCGGCGAGAAAACGCAGTGCGCGTTTTTGCCTTTTTCCTTTGCCACATACATGGCGGTATCGGCGTTTTGCAACAGCGTATCGCCGTCAGTGCCGTGTTCCGGGCAAATCGCAATGCCGCCGGAACAGCCGGTGTAGACTTCAATCAGCCCGATGCGGAAGGGTAAGCCCAGACGGCGCAACACGCGCTGGCTCAGTGCTTCGAGCGTGTCGATTTCGGCATGCGTGCTGAGAATAATGAATTCATCGCCGCCTAAACGCGCGAGCTTATCGTTGGGCGACAGGCAATCCTGAATCGCATCTGAAACCGCGCGCAGCAGATGATCGCCAAACATATGCCCGTAGGCGTCGTTGACCTTTTTGAAGTTATCCAGATCCAGATAAATCAGGCCGACTTTGTCCTCACCGCGCTCTTTCAGCGCCTTTGCCAGCGATTCCTGCAAGGCGTTGCGGTTAGCGAAACCGGTGACTAAATCGGTGTTGGCCAGAACGCGTAAACGCTCCTGCGCCTTGCGTTCATCGGTAATGTCGGAACCGGAGCAAATGAGATATTTTTGCTGTTTGCCGCTGCCGCTGTGGACAAATTTATTGCGAAACAGGAACAGCCGCTGACCTTTAACCGTATTGATCCAGCGTTCGACTTCATAAGATTGCTGATGCTGAAAAAAACCGTTGATGTTCTGGCGCGACGCCAGACCTTCTTCCATCGACATAAACAGGTCATAGGCGCTGCGCCCGATGACATCTTCTTCGCGCAGGCCAGTATATTCTTCGCTTAAGCGGTTGAAACGATGGATTTTTCCTTCCTGATCGATAATCACGATGACCGAGTTGGCCTCAGACACCACCTGCTCGGCAAATGTCAGGCCGACTTCCAGATCGTGCGCGACGGATTCAGTATCCTGATAAGCCGACGCGGTGCCTGCCCAGGCTTTGCTGTCAATTTTGCGGCCCACCAGATACAGGCGAACGGGAGATCCGAACAGCGTGATATCGAGTGTGAAACTTGAGGTGATCCCGGTCAGTTGCCTGATTTTTCCCGCCTGCCATTGGGTCAGGGAAATCGCGACGTTGACGATGCCTTTCTCAGCGGACAGCTCCAGTGCATTGCTGTCGGAACCCAGCCGCCAGTAGGGGCGGGGTGTGCCGAAATGTAGGTACAAAATGGAGGCATCTTGAGAATCGACCATGAAATGTTTCTCCGCAAAGAACGCTATACGCCGCCAGTGTGGCGACAGGGCAACAGTCAGCACAGACGGAGCTTACTCTGTTCAGCACATTCGCAACGCTCCGTAACGAACGGATAAAGGGCGAGGGCGCGTAACACATTGAATTTAAGGTTAGCAACTGTCGGTTAGATATCCAGTCGCCAGGCAGAAATTACTGCTCAGAAGAGGCGGGTGCCGTTACCGGTAACCCGCCTGTGCGAGACTCAATTTCAGACTTCACGCCGGGCTCCAAACAGAGCCCGGAAAATCATTTCAGCAGGAAGCTGGTTTGTTTCACATCCTGAGAATCTAAGCCTACGAATACGTTGAACTTTCCGGGTTCAGAAGCCCATTTCAACTTGTCGTTGAAGAAACGTAAATCCTTTTCATTGATCGCAAATGTAACGATTTTCTCTTCACCCGGTTGCAGGGTGATCTTTTCAAAATTCCTCAGCTCTTTAACCGGGCGGCTGATTGAAGCCGCGACGTCCTGAAGATACAGCTGAACCACCGTTGCGCCGCTGACTTTACCGGTGTTTTTCACCGTCACGCTGGCGGTCAGCGGGTGTTTGGCATCCATGGTGGTAGAAGACAAACTCACGTCAGACACGCTGAAACGGGTGTAGCTCAGGCCATAGCCAAACGGGAACAGCGGACCATTGGTGATATCAAAATAGCGGGTGGTGTATTTGTCCGGATGCTGCGGATTAAACGGACGCCCGGTATTCAGGAAGCTGTAATACAAAGGAATTTGGCCGACAGCGCGCGGGAAAGTCATCGGCAGTTTGCCTGACGGGTTGTAATCGCCAAACAGAACGTCGGCGATCGCATGGCCGCCTTCGGTACCGCTGAACCAGGTTTCCAGCATCGCATCAGAGATTTCGTTTTCCCACGTCAGCGTCAGAGGGCGACCATTCATCAGCACGATAACCAGCGGTTTTCCGGTGGCTTTCAGGGCTTTCAGCAGGTCGCGCTGGCTTTGCGGAATGTTCAGCTCAGAACGGCTGGAAGCCTCGTGCGCCATGCCCTGTGCTTCACCGACCACGGCCACCACGACATCGGCTTTCTCAGCAGTTTTCACCGCTTCGTCGATCATGTCCTGTGGTTTTCTCGGGTCGTTGATCACCTGTTTTTCGTAGGAATTGAGGAAATCGACCATTGCCTGATCGTCGGTGACATTTGCCCCGCGCGCGTAGAGAACGGTGCCTTTATCGCCGAGCACATCTTTCATGCCCTGCAATACGGTCACGGCCTGATCGGCTTTACCGGCGGCAGACCAGCTGCCCATCACGTCACGTTTGCTGTCAGCCAGCGCACCGACCACGGCGATGGTGCCTTTCTTCGCCAGCGGCAATGTCTGGTTGTTATTTTTCAGCAGAACCAGAGAAGTGCGTGCGACTTCGCGCGCTTCGCTGCGGTGCAGGCGGCTTTCGGCATTGGTGTCGGCCGGGTCGCTCGACTGTGGCCCTAAATGGCGGTACTCATCGACAAACAGGCCCATGTCCCATTTGGCGGCCAGCACGTCACGCACGGCGCGATCGATATCCTGCTGGCTGACCAGACCGTCGGCGAGTAATCCTTTCAGATACTTACCGTACATGTTGTCGGCCATGTCCATATCCACGCCCGCTTTCAGCGCCATCGCGGCAGCCTGGCGATCGTCTTCGGCCACGCCATGTTTCACCAGCCCGCCAATCGCGCCATGATCGCTGACGGTCAGGCCTTTAAACTGCCAGTCATCGCGCAGAATGTCTTTCAGCAGCCAGGTATTGGACGTCGCCGGGATCCCGTTAACGCTGTTGAGCGCAACCATCACACCACCGGCACCGGCATCAATTGCGGCTTTGTACGGCGGCATGTAATCGTTGAACATGCGGGTCAGGCTCATATCGACGGTGTTGTACTCGCGGCCACCTTCGACCGCGCCGTAGAGCGCGTAGTGTTTCACGTTAGCCATGACGGCATCGGGTGCAGAGGGATCTTTGCCCTGGAAGCCGGTGACCATTTCATGCGCGAGGCGTGAGGTCAGATAAGTGTCCTCGCCAAAGCCTTCGGACACACGGCCCCAGCGCGGATCACGGGTGATATCCACCATCGGCGCGAAGGTCATGTTCAGGCCATCGGCGGCGGTTTCCACGGCAGCGATATGTGCGCTGGTGAAGACGGCCTGCATATCCCAGCTGGCGGCGAGGCCAAGGCTTATCGGGAAAATCGTGCGCTGTCCGTGGACAACGTCATAGGCATAAAAAGGAGGAATTTTCAGACGGCTGTTTTTGACTTCATCCTGCATACGGCGGATGTCTGGCTTCGTGACCGTATTAAATACCCCGCCGACTTTACCGGCCTGGATATCCGCCATGATGGCTTCTTTTTTATAATCCGGACCAACGGTGACCAGATTCAGCTGACCAATTTTTTCATCAAGGGTCATTTTCTTCATCAGATCGGCAATGAACGCGTTGCGTTCTTTTACCTGATCCTGCGGGATACCCGTTGTTTCAACGGCGAGTGACGAGGCAGAGCTTACCAGTAACACTAACGCGCCAAGCACGTGATGCGTATTCATCGGAATTCCTTCAGCCATAAGCAGGGGTGCCAAAATAGTGGAAATTCAGCAGCCTGAAGCAAACAAAACAATGATCATTCTGGGAAAAGTATAGTGTGAGAATCTAATACGACCGTTCAACTATTAGCAATGAATAGTTTAGGGCGTTCGCACATTATCTTTTTATCCTTCGGGACAGTGCGCAATTTACAGGTAATCATGCAGATAGGTACAAAAAGACAGTCGATGCATCCCGCAAATTTTAAAATTTAGGATTAGATGAGGGAACGGTGCGCAAATAAGCAACAAAATCGCGGCAGGGTGAAAGAAAAGGCGAAATAAAGAGGGCAGAACATGACGTTCTGCCCTCTTTAAATCGTAAATACCGATCAGAGAATAAGATTAATAGTAGTAAGACATATCGGTAGGGGTTTTGCTCATGACGTCAAAGAACACCTCTTTCGTCGTGGACCAGAACTGAGCAATCGCCACGGCGTTATAGCTCATTCCCATCAGGCTCATCACGAAGAAACAGGTGACGGTGAGGCCGATACCACTGCAAACAAACGCCATGGTATTCCGGCTGGACTGGCGGCAAACAATATTAAGCTGGCTGGTGCAGAACATTAAAAAGGCGCTCAGCAGTTCCCAGCGCATCATGATGAATCCGGCAGTTAAAGTACCCATCGATATAAATCCTTACTCACTACAGCCGTTTGCACGAAGCCAAATCAGCCTGAAGGCTGCTACCGCTGGTTGGCAATGGGCTTTACTGAAGAAAATGGTGAAGTTAAATAGTGTGACGACGGTCACATTATATCACCGGTTTTTCGTCGTGAGCAAAAAATGTTCGCCTGTACTCATGCAAAATAGGCATAACACACCGCCATAAATAGTCGGTGTGTTATGAAAAGTGGGAATGAAGGGATTTCAGGCGCCGTAGCCCATGACTTGCAGCAGATGCTGAGCCTGCTGAACGGCTTCCTGACGGTGGGCGACGCCCAGTTTTTGGTACAAATTGCGGATATGCGTTTTGATGGTGGTGGAGGCAACGTCCAGCTCGCCGGCAATCTGATCATTGCTGTAGCCGGAATAAATTAACCCGAGCACCTGCCATTCACGTTGGGTCAGCGGGCTGGTCCGGATGAGCTCCGGCACCTGCGGATGGGTCAGCAATTTATTCACGAAACCTTCGTCGAAGTGCGCAAATTTATGGCGATGGTGCTGATTAATTTCCCGCAAGATTTGCTGCGCACGGCGCTGTTCCAGCTCCGGCAACAGATTGAGCTGAATCAGCTGACGCAGCTGTTGCGCCATCATTTCCCCTTCAATCACGAAATGGCTGACAAATCCGGTGCGGTTTGCCAGCCCGAGCGCTTCAATCAATACGCGCTGCGCGTCACTTTTGCGCCCGGTGTGCCAGTAAAGCAGGTTACTCAGCAACAGGTTACGGTTCAGATCGCTGGTCAGGCGCAGCTGACGGGCGTTCTGATTCAGCTCGTCGAGCACCACTTCGGCTTCATCAAACTGTTCCAGCAAAATCTGCACGCGGGCAATATTACGCCACTGACCCTGCTGGAAATGGTTGTCCGCCATGTCCGGTTTACGCGCCTGTTGCAGCCACTGCCGCGCGGCGGTTTTATCTCCGATCATCTGCCAGTAAATCACCCGCGGCTTATCGGTATTGGTCATCCAGTCGATGTGATACTGGCCGGTTTTGAGCAGGCTTTCACAACGCTGCAAATGATGATGCGCATTGTCGAGCTGACCGCGTGCCAGAGAGCATTTCGCCAGCATCGCCAGACACTGCAATTGCTGCTGTGGCTGGAAGTTGGTCAGCACGTCCAGCCCCTGACGCGCTGCGTCTTCGGCATCATCGAGACGGGACCACGACCACAATAATTGCGAACGCAGACGCAGTAAAAATTCATGCATCGGCAGCTGTTCAAGGTGCTGTTCGCGCACCAGTTCAAAAGCACGATCCTGCATTTCAAATGCGGCCTGCAAAAAGCCCTGAGCAATCAGAATTTCGCTCTGTTGCAGCAGCGCCCATAAGGCGTAGTGATAGGCCTCGTAGCGCCGCGCGATTTGTTCGGTTTGCTGCATCAGCGGCAGCGCACGGGTTAAATCACCTTTGCAGTGCTGGATTTCGCCCGTCACCGATGTGGCAACAATGCGGCTGTAGTAGCTTTCATACGGCAGGAAACGCAGGGCGTCGGCGGCCAGTTTTTCGGCCTCATCCTGACGGCCGTCGTTGATCGCCACCTGCGCACGCAAGGCATCAAATTCTGCCGTCAGATCCTGTTCCATCACGATATTGCGCTGCTGCATTTCGCTTTCAGCACGCGCCAGAAGCGCTTCCACTTCGGCATAACGGTGCTGACTTTGTGCCAGCCAGGCCTGCAACAGAACCAGTTTTGGATTCTGAATCAGACGGTCGTAAGGCAGTGCGGCGAGGCACTCTTCCAGCAGCGCCAGTTCGCTCTGATTAAACAACGCCCAGGCATGTTGCAGCAGAATATCGCGCAACATATCGGTGTCTTCCGCGCCCAGCGCATGATGGATGGCTTCGGCCGGGAAACCCTGAGCCAGCCAGCCTTCGGCGGCCGCGCGGTGAATCTGCGGCAGCTCGGTTGCCAGTTCCCACTGGCAGCGCTGACGCAAAAAAGTGGCAAACAGCGGGTGGAAGTTAAACCATTCGCCGGTGTCATCCATACGGTGAATAAACAGCCCCTGACGCTCCAGCTCTTCCAGCCGTTGCTGACCGTTGTCGCCTCCGGTCAGCCGCACAATCAGGGCGTCGTTCATCGAACGCAGCAACGAACAGCGCAGCAGGAAATCACGGGTTGGCGCATCAACGCGATCCAGCACTTCGTCCGCCAGATATTCGGATAAATGGCTGGCGTTCAGGCCGGCCAGTTTGCGCGCCGATTGCTGCGTCGATTGTTGCGAAGAGGTGGCCGACTGGCGCGCCGAGAGCGCAATCAGCTGCAACGCCGTGGCCCAGCCTGCGACGTCATCGCACAGGCGGCTGCTGTCAGCCTGATCAATCGGATCTTTAAGGCGGTTATCGAAAAACTGCTGCGTTTCCGGGTGTGTAAACGCCAGATGCGAGGCATTGAGTTCGAGCAGTTGCTCGCGCACACGCATATTGGCGATGCCCAGCGGCGGCAGGGTGCGTGAAAGCACCACCAGAGACATATTTTCCGGCTGATGACGCAGGAAGAAACGCATCCCTTCGTGGATTGCATCGTTGCAAATGAGGTGATAATCGTCGATCACCAGCAAAAGCGGGCGGTGCCAGTCGGAAAGTTCCACGAACAGCTGAGCGAACAGTGCGGACAAACTCGCGTACTGATGCTTCTGGCTCAGTGCCTCACTTTTCACGCAATGGCCGCCGCAGGCGTGCTGCACGGCCGCAATCAGATAGCTGGCAAAACGCTCTGGCTGATTATCGCTTTCATCAAGAGAGTACCAGCCGAGATCGCTTTTTCCCGCTGCCCAGTGCGCCACCAGCGTCGTTTTCCCATAGCCTGCCGGGCTGGCGACCAGGGTCAGACGGTAATTTGGCGCAGTCGCCAGCTTCGTCAGCAGACGATCGCGAACCACTGTATTTTGCTGCCGCACCGGGCGGCTCAATTTCGAAGGGATCAGCATTTTTTACGATTCTTTTGACGGTGAACAGAGGGGCGATCTTTATTTCACAGCGTGTAATTAATCACTTTTTCTAAAGTCCTCCTTTGAAACATTGATTGCAAGAATGTTACGTTTTTACATGTCGTTAAGTTGCTCTGCATCACACTTCTTAATACAAATTTTCAGCCCTTCCCTCTGAGCGCCCGTCTCATCCGGCTACGCCCCGTTTCTCCTCCCTGCCTAATCTTTGGCGGGATGATGCTGCTCTTCCGGAGAAGCTTCAGCATAGTGATTATCAACCTAAAACTTTTCCCACAAATTCCCGGATAAAGAGGCATGTGATGCAGGTGACTTTGGATAAGACGCAGTTTTTAGCCGCGCTAAAACGCCAGTGGCAGGGATTCGGTTTACAGCAGGCGCAGGACATGACGCCACATCAGTGGTGGCAGGCCACCAGCGCCGCACTGTCAGAACAACTCAGCGCGCAACCCGCGCCGAAAGCGACGAAACAGCCGCAACGGCACGTTAACTACATTTCGATGGAATTCCTGATCGGGCGTTTGACCGCGAATAACCTGATTAATCTCGGCTGGTATGAAACCGTCAACCAGGCACTGAAAGAGCAGGGCGTTGAACTGGCCGATGTGCTGGAACAGGAAACCGATCCGGCGCTGGGTAATGGCGGATTAGGGCGTCTGGCGGCCTGTTTCCTCGATTCGATGGCGACCGTCGGGCAACCGGCGACCGGCTACGGCCTGAACTATCAGTATGGCTTATTCCGTCAGTCATTCAGCGAAGGCCAGCAGCAGGAAGCGCCGGATAACTGGCACCGCGAAAGCTACCCGTGGTTTACCCACAACAGCGCGTTGTCCGTGGACGTTCAGTTTGGCGGCAAGTTGGTCAAAAATGAGCTGGGCACCGAGCAATGGCATCCGGCGTTTTCCCTGCGCGGCGAAGCCTGGGATTTGCCGGTAGTCGGCTATAAAAATGGTGTTACGCAGCCACTGCGTTTGTGGCAGGCCACCGACGTGCATCCTTTTGACCTGACCTTATTTAACGACGGCGAATTCCTTAAAGCGGAACAGAAAGGCATCGATGCCGCTAAACTGACCAAAGTGCTGTATCCGAATGACAACCACGAAGCGGGTAAGCGCCTGCGCCTGATGCAGCAGTATTTCCAGTGCGCGTGCTCGGTGGCCGATGTTCTGCGCCGTCACCATTTCCTGGGCCGCAAAATTCAGGATCTGCCGAAGTTCGAAGTGATTCAGCTAAACGATACGCATCCGACGATCGCTATCCCTGAACTGCTGCGCATTTTGCTGGATGAACATCAGCTGGACTGGGACGCCGCATGGGCCATCACCAGCCAGACGTTCGCTTACACCAACCATACTCTGATGCCGGAAGCGCTCGAATGCTGGGATGAAAAACTGGTCCGCAGCCTGTTGCCCCGCCACTTCTCGCTGATCAAATCCATTAACGCGCGCTTCAAAAAAGTGGTCGAAAAACAGTGGCCGGGCGACAAAGCGGTGTGGGAAAAACTTTCAGTTCATCAGAACAAACAGGTGCGCATGGCTAATCTGTGCGTGGTCAGCGGTTTTGCGGTGAACGGCGTTGCAGCACTGCATTCCGAGCTGGTGGTCAAAGATCTGTTCCCGGAATATCACCAGCTGTGGCCGAACAAATTCCACAACGTCACCAACGGCATCACGCCGCGCCGCTGGGTAAAACAGTGTAATCCGGCGCTGTCCGCGCTGATCGATGACACTCTGAAAACTGAATGGGTGAACAATCTGGACGCGCTGAAAGGGCTGGAAAGTTCCGCTGAAGATACGGCGTTCTGCCAGCGTTATCAGCAGATTAAGCGCGCAAACAAGGTACGTCTGGCGGAGTACGTCAAACACACGATGGGCCTGACGCTGAACCCGGACGCGATTTTCGACGTGCAGATCAAGCGCCTGCACGAGTACAAACGTCAGCACCTGAACCTGCTGCACATTCTTTCGCTGTACCGCCAGCTGCGTGATAACCCGGAAATGGACATGGTGCCTCGTGTGTTCCTGTTCGGCGCGAAAGCCGCACCGGGTTATTATCTGGCGAAAAATATTATCTACGCCATCAATCAGGTGGCCGAAAAAGTGAATAACGACCCGCTGGTGCGCGACCGCATCAAAGTGGTGTTTATTCCGGATTACCGCGTGTCCGTGGCGGAGCTGATGATCCCGGCGGCAGACGTTTCTGAGCAGATTTCTACTGCCGGGAAAGAAGCTTCCGGCACCGGCAACATGAAGCTGGCGCTGAATGGCGCGATGACCGTCGGCACGCTCGACGGCGCAAACGTCGAGATTGCGGAACAGGTCGGCGAAGAGAATATCTTCATCTTCGGCAATACCGTCGATCAGGTGAAAGCGTTGCAGGCCAAAGGCTACGATCCGCTCAAAATCCGTAAGAAAGACAAGCATCTGGATAAGATCCTGAAAGAGCTGGAAAACGGCTTCTTCAGCAACGGCGACAAACAGGCGTTCAGCCTGATGCTCGACAGCATGCTCGGCGGCGGTGACCCGTATCTGGTGCTGACGGACTTCGCGGATTACTGCGCGGCACAGCAAAAAGTCGATGCACTGTACCGTGATCAGGACGAGTGGACGCGCAAAACTATTCTCAATACTGCCCGCGTCGGGATGTTCAGTTCCGACCGATCGATTCGCGATTATCAGCAGCGGATCTGGCAGGCGAAACGTTAAGGAGCCCGCATGGAGAACAAAGTACTGGAGCAGGCCGCCAGGGAGGCGGGTATTTCCTCTGGTTTCATTAATGCACATGGCAAGCAGCAGGCTATCGCACCGGAAACCAAGCGCGAACTCTTGTCAGCTATGGGCTGGAAGGCCGGGCATCGTCCGGCTGCAACACCGGTTCCACCGGTCAAAGTCTTTGTCTCCGGCAGCCGTCTGGCGCTGCCGGTCAGCGGAGAAGGTGAATTCAGCTGGACGTTGCAGCTGGAAAACGGCACAACACAGCAGGGGCGGATCAGCGGCAAAATGACGCTGGCGCTGCCGGGGAAAATTCCCGCCGGTTATCACCAGCTGACGCTGACGCAGGACGCGCAGCAGTGGGATTGCCGGGTGATTGTCGCCCCGAAACGTTGCTATGAACCGGACGCCTTGCTGGCCGGTAAAAAACTGTGGGGCGCCTGCGTGCAGCTTTATACGCTGCGCTCAGAAAATAACTGGGGCATCGGCGATTTCGGCGATCTCAACCTGATGCTCGAAAACATCGCCCGGCGCGGCGGCGCTTTTGTCGGGCTCAATCCGATTCACGCGCTGTATCCGGCAAACCCCGTGGCGGCCAGCCCGTACAGCCCGTCTTCGCGCCGCTGGCTGAACGTCATTTATATCGACGTCAGCGCGGTAGACGATTTTAAGCAGAGTCAGGAAGCCCAAATCTGGTGGAACCAGCCGCTGACGCAGCAGCGTTTGCAGGCCGTCCGCGCCAGTGAATGGGTGGATTACGCCGACGTGATGCCGCTGAAACTCGAAGGATTACGGCTGGCGTATACGCATTTTCGTGGCCGCAAAACGCAGGATCCGCAGGTGAAATCGCTGGCCAGTTTCGTGAAACAGGGCGGCGAAAGCCTGTATTTGCAGGCGGCGTTTGATGCGCTGTATGAGCATCTGGCGAAAGAAACGGATGTCGCGCTCGGCTGGAACCGCTGGCCGGAAAAATATCACGATGCCCGTGGCCCGGCTGTTCGCGCATTCTGCGAGCAACACGCTGAAGATGTGGAGTTTTATCTGTGGCTGCAATGGCTGGCTGAAATCCAGTTCGAAAACTGTTATCGCACCAGCCAGCAGCAGGACATGCCGATGGGGTTATACCGCGATTTAGCGGTGGGCGTCGTCGAAGGCGGTTCTGAAACCTGGGGCGACGGCGAGCTGTATTGTCTTAAAGCCTCGGTCGGCGCGCCGCCGGACATTCTCGGGCCGCTCGGACAGAACTGGGATCTGCGCCCGATGGATCCGCATGTAATGGTGAAGCGCGGCTATCAGCCGTTTATCGATTTGCTGCGTTCGAACATGACCAGTTGCGGCGCGTTGCGTATCGATCATGTGATGACGCTGCTGCGATTGTGGTGGATCCCGGCCGGAGAAACGGCGGATAAAGGCGCATATGTGCAATATCCGGTAGACGATCTGCTGGCGATTCTGGCGCTGGAAAGTCAGCGCCACCGCTGCATGGTTATCGGCGAAGATCTGGGCACCGTGCCGGTGGAGATCGTCAGCAAGTTGCGCGAGGGCGGTGTGTATTCCTACAAAGTTCTGTATTTCGAGCGCGATGAGGAAAACAACTTCCGTGCGCCGCAGTCGTACCCGGTTCAGGCGATGGCAACCATCACCACGCACGACCTGCCGACGCTGCGCGGTTACTGGCAAAGCGACGATCTGGCGCTCGGTAAAACCCTCGGGCTTTATCGTGACGAAGACGTTTTACAGGAACTATACGCCGACCGTGCGCGTGCGCGTCAGGGGCTGCTCGACGGGTTGCATCATTACGACTGCATCCCGAAGAAAACCGGACACAAAGCCGCATTAATGGAAATGACGCCGGTGCTCAACCGCGGCCTGCAACGCTACGTCGCCGACAGTGCCTGTGCGCTACTCGGCCTGCAACCGGAAGACTGGCTCGACATGGACGCGCCGGTCAACGTCCCCGGCACCAGCGATGAGTACCCGAACTGGCGCCGCAAACTTTCCTGCACTCTTGAAGAAATGTTTGCTGACGATCAGGTGAATAAACTCATCAAAGACCTCGATAAACGCCGCCGGAAAGTGTCGGTGAGCTGATAACACCGAAAGCGAGAAAAGGGTTTCTGCCGGTACGGAGGAACCCTTTTTTGGGCTTTGAACCTCATTTATCAGACCTGCCTGAAATCCACCAAACCGTGCATTTCCCCTCATCAAAAAGGCATTAAAGAAATAAAAAATGAAATCGATTAATAAATAACAGGCTTTGCAAAATATTATTCTGTCAGCAGGGATTATAACGGTGATCACAATAATGATATAAAGTGGTTATAACGTAATGTAATTGTCACGCAGGCATGATTTAATTATAGGTGCTATTTTTATCCGATAATTGTTATTAAATATTTCGAATCTGAATACCATTGAATTTACATTTGATTGTATTACAAACAATCAGGATGTTATTTGCACTAAAGTATACATTTTGTTTTTTGGTGTTACATTTAAAAATAATAATGTCGAATTATTAAGCCGCATATATCTTTTTCTTATAGGGAACTTTCTGAATTTTCACTTTGTCGCCCGTCTTACCTATGTTAATTATTTATACGCGGCGCAAGACCGCTCACACATCACATAAATAATAATGACAGGGTAATAATGAACAATTTAAAAGCGTCAATGTTAATTGGCGGTGTCGTGCTGTCGGCTTTATCGGCAAGTGCGCAGGCCGAGATTACTGTTTTAGATAAAAATCCTCAGAGTAATTCTTTGCTGGCACCGTTAAGTTTACAGGTGGGCGGGAGTATTCGTCCTGAGTGGATTTTCAATAACGGCGAAGAGCCGGGCTATTATAAAAATGGTCATGACGGCGGTACACGTTTCCGTTTCCGTGGTGATTATAAACTGACGCAAGACACTTCCATCATCGCTTACTACGAGCTGGGTGTGGACATGGCGCACCTGCTGGGCATGGACGGGCACTATGAAGAAGGCGCACGTCGCGATACTCAGCGTCAGTTATATGCCGGGTTTAAAGACGACCGTTACGGCACATTAACCTACGGCCACCAGTACGGGATTTATTATTCCGTCGTCGGGATTAAAAGCGACGTCTGGGATAACGATGGTCACGCGGGCGGTACAGGTATTGGTATTAACGGCAACTACGACGGTGCCAATAAACCAAAGAACAGTATTAAATATACCAACGACTTTGGTCCTCTGACGTTATATGCAAACTATTTGCTGCCGGAAGATCAAATCGCTGCCGGTGAAAATCAATATTACCGTCGTAATAATGGCGGTGGTTTAGGTTTCGATTATAAGCTGACCAAAGATTTAGTCTGGAGCGCAGCCTATAGTGTGACCGACGCGACGGTTAAAGATAATCAATATAATGAAAAAGATTATCACCAGCAGCTTTCCGGTACTGCGCTAACCTGGCAGCCGGGTAACTGGTATATCGTCGGGACCGGCAGTTATTACAAAGACTTTGTACCAAGCACGCGCGCCAATCCGGTGGATCATTACTTTGCGGGCAGCGGCTACGGCGTTGAAGGTTTCGTCGGTTATACCTTTAACATCGACAAACCGTTCCTGAAATCTATTCAACCTTACGTTGCAGCCGATTCCTTGCAGCTGAAAGGCGGCGAAGATTTCCATGCAAACCACACCTATTTTGGTGCGGGCACCACGATCGGTTACGGCCTGTCAGTTTATGTAGAACGCACACTGGCGCATTCCACCGACGGCGAACCGGATCAGACCTGGGTGACCGTGTTCTACGATTTCTAATTACCGATTGCCTCGTGTTTTCAATTGCCAGCGCCGAAATGCGCTGGCTTTTTTATGCCCTGAATCCCAGCGTTATGCCGCCAGCGACTCTTCCTCTACAACGATGTCATCATCGGTAAACGGCAGTTCCAGTGCCAGATTCAGCACCTCTAATCGCTCACAAAGAATAAACCCCAGCAAGTCTTTGGCCTGCGCGTTATCCAGCGTCACGATGGCATAAGCCAGCGCCCGGCATTGATCGACGATCTCTTCGAGTTCCAGCTGTGTATTGTCATAAAGGTCAGACATGGGCTGCCTCCTGTGCGGAGGTGTTGATTAAGCAGATATTTGAGAAGATATTTTCCATTTCAGTAACTCCATTGGGTGTAATTCACACTACCAACAGAGACGCCAAACTCTGGTGGTAGCTCGGGCGAAGTTGGCGTACCGATCCCAATCTTTATCGGCCAACCTTACGGTTGCCTCGCCCGAGCCACCATATTAAGGGTGAGTAAGGCCTGTGCCAATGAGAAACGCTGTTTACGCGAACTCAAGCACGATTGGGGATCCGGAACGCCAATTCCGGTTGCGGATTTTGCCGCAGTGAGGAGAGCTTATTCTTCATCGGATGCTAAGGAAATAGACTGGATGAATTTACAGGGATTTGCTTTCAGATTTGGAAGGAAGATCGCTGTGCTGGCATCACGATAGCCCTGTAAGTGAGATTGAGTTAAAGTTCTTACCATCAAAATTTGTTAAAAATAAAAATGCTAAGAGGCTTAACTTGAAAACTTTAGATGAGTTCATAAGTGAAAAAGCTAACCCCGAATGGGTTATCTATATGAAACGATTATCTGCTAACGACACTGGTGCTACTGGCGGGCATCAGGTCGGAATTTATATTCCAAAAATTACTCGAGATTCGCTATTCCCATCAATAAACAGAGTTGATTGTGATAACCCGAATACGGAATTTTCAGCAAAAATAGTTTCGCATGATATTGAAAAACAGACTGTTAAAGCCGTTTTTTATAATAGCAAATTAGCTAAGCAACAGAAAAAAGGGCGCAACGAATCAAGAATAACTTCCTGGGGCGGTAAACAAAGCCCTATGCAAGATGCCGAAAATACAGGCTCATTATTAATTTTTGCTTTTAAAAAACAAATTGAAATTGCAGATTGCTCTTACCTTGAAGCATGGATTTGTCGTTCGGTAGAAGAAGAGGATTTGTTAGAAACAATAACCGGTGAAATTCTTCCGGGTGTATCAGTTTTCGGTTCTGGGGACAGCGTATTCGGTGGTTTTACTACAGTTAAAGAAAATAAAACAGATAAGAAATTTAAAATCCCTGATGGCTGGGCGACGACATTCCCTTCGGGAAGTGAAATAATTTCATATCTTCCAAGTTTATTTAAATTTAAATCTACATCTCCTGATTCTCTTGTTATAGAGAGGCGAAAGGCGGAGTTTTCTCTTTTCCTTTTTATAGAAGAGTTCCACGTTTTACACAAAATAAAAGATGGATTTAATAGTGTAAATGAATTTATCGCTCTTGCGAACTCCGTGAGCAATCGTAGGAAATCCAGAGCAGGTAAGTCTCTGGAACTTCACCTAGAGGTTATATTTAGAGATAATAATTTGCATGATTTTTCTACACAATGCGTAACAGAAGGAAATAAAAAACCTGATTTCATATTCCCTTCAGGACAGGCTTATCATGATGTTAATTATCCAGAAGAAAAGTTGAGGATGCTAGCTGTTAAAACAACCTGTAAGGATCGATGGAGACAGGCTATTAATGAAGCAGATAAAATAAAAAAGGTGCATCTATTTACCTTACAAGAAGGCGTCTCTGTAAATCAGTTTAATGAAATGAAGCAAGCAGGAATTATTTTGGTTGTTCCAAAACCTCTCCATGAAAAATTTCCTAAAGAAATTAGAATGGAACTTATTACTCTTGAAGAGTTTATTGATAAAACCAAAGCTATTTATCAAAAATAACTGGATGCTCACATTGCTGCTCATGGCAGTGTGAATATTCCCTTTGTGTTAATAAAGGATGTTTGCGCAGAATTACATAACCACTCTTCCATTCTCTCAAGGATATCATTGTCTGATAATTTCTGGCGCCCTCTCAAGCTGCACTCCCATACAATTAAAATACGCCATCCATTATCTGACAAAACTTCCATAACTTTTTGATCATTAATTACATTATTCTGAATTTTAGTCATCCAAAAGTCTGTTCTGGTTGCGGGGACTTTGAAGAGATGACAGTCGTGATGATGCCAAAAACAGCCATGCACAAAAATAATAGCCTTGTAATCATCAACGACGAAATCTGGTTTCCCTGGCAAATCCTGGACTTGTTCTCTAAACGTGAAACCCGCTCTCAGAAGCAAGTCTGCAACCTTTTTTTCAATGCCTGTGCCACGATTCTTAATTGCTCGCATATTTTTGCTTCGCGTTTTTGAATCGTGGACATCAGCCATAGATCTTATGCTGCCTTATCAGATTTCAGTTCAACAGCTTTAGCAATATAAGGTTTGAGCAATTTAGCAACCGCGGCAAACACCGGTACTACAACTGAATTGCCAAATTGTCGGTAGGCTTGTGTATCCGAAACAGGAATTCGGAAAGACTCTTTTCCTGGTTGCTCAAAACCCATAAGGCGAGCGCACTCTCTAGGAGTCAACCGACGAGGTCTTTTGATTTGGTTTTCCGGGTTATCAAATTCAGTTTCACCCAATTTTTTATCCCATCCACGATCAATCAAGATTTCGGATCCATCTTTGTGATAACGGGCCGAGAGTGTTCTTGCAACCACAGTCGAATTTTCCGGGTCAACTAATCCAAAACCAAAACCGTTCCCCTTGGCCTGATGCTTTTTGGCGTAGTTGTATAAATATTTCCAAAGAAGTGGAGTAAGAATGTATTTTTTATCGTATTCAGTTTGGAGGAGCTGCTTAAAGGTAATGCGTTCCTGAGGGAAGAATTGACTGATGTTTTTCAGCGTAAAGTCTTTGCTGATATTTAGTGAACGACGAAATCCAACCAATACAATACGTTCGCGGTGCTGAGGAAGGAAATGTTTGCCATCAATAATTTTGGGATCGCTTGAACCCGTAATATCTGCATCCGCAACGTCATAACCCAGTTCATCAAGCGTTTCCATGATGACTTTAAACGTTTTGCCTTTATCGTGGCTTTTGAGGTTTTTAACGTTTTCAAGCACGAAAATGGAAGGCTGCTTTGCAACGATAATTCGGGCTACATCAAAGAATAAGGTTCCCTGAGCTTCACATTCAAAACCATGGGCTTTGCCTAATGAGTTTTTTTTCGAGACACCGGCTAAGGAGAAAGGCTGGCATGGGAAACCGGCCAGCAAAACATCGTGATCAGGAATTTCTTTATCTATATTTTGATATGCTTCTTCGACGTCGATTTCCTGATTATCACTCAGCGTGATCTCTCTGATATCTGAATTAAATACATGCTCTTTAGGATCGTTGTACCAGTTAGCTTTATATGTTCGAACTGCATCTTTGTTCCATTCGCTGGTAAATACACACTTACCACCAATGTCCTCAAATCCTTTACGAATACCGCCAATCCCTGCAAACAGATCTATAAAACGGAATTTGTATTCCGGGTGATTCTGCGGTGGGTGTGGCAGCATACTGTTGAGGGTTATAAGTTCACACTCAGTCAGCGAGCGTTGTGTTGCTTTGCCGCTGAGCCAGCGGTTCAAGGATTCACGAGACCAGTCGTTATTGTATTCCCGAAGTTTTTCTGCAACGGTTTTTTGATCATAGATCTCAAGTAAACGACGAACTAAGGCTTTATCGTTTTCAAGCTGAATCTTCATTCCGGCTTCGGCTTTTTTGATTTGTTCTATAGTTGAAGCTTCAGGGTTAGTCATTTTATGGTGCCATTTTATGGGACGATTGAGTGACACTTTATCACTCGTTTGACCCAGAGGCAAAACCTAATCTGTATATGCGTACAGTGTTTGTCCGGGCAGTTAAAATTTAACAACCCGGAGCGTTTATGTCTCCCATAGAAACGTGTTCTTTCTGCGTGGCGTTACGCAATGTGCGAATGTAACCGCTGAATCTCAGCAATTCCCCCCCCTAAAACATCGCCCCCATCTCCAGTTGTCCCATCAGCAACGCATTGTCACTGTAGTCCACCGGGACGGCGACGATGGCGGGGCCTTGTACGTCCATCGCGGCGCGGAGGGTGCTTTCCAGGGTTTCTGCGGAGGTGACGGCGAAACCTTTGGCGCCGAACGCGTCGGCGTAGGCTTTGAAATCAATCGGGCCGAACTGGATGCCGGAGGTGCGCTGGTATTTTTTTTCCTCCTGGATGGCGACCATGTTGTACGCCTCATCCACCCAGATGATGTGCAGCAAATTCACGCCCAGCCGGACGGCGGTTTCCAGTTCCATGCTCGATTGCATAAAGCCGCCGTCGCCGGAAACGGACACCACTTTGCGGCCGGGATCGACCAGCGCTGCGCCAATCGCCCACGGCAGCGCGACGCCCATGGTTTGCTGGCCGTTGGAAATCAGCACCTGACGTGCGCGGAAGCTGTAAAGGTAACGGGCAATCCAGATGTGAAAACTGCCCATATCGACGCATAACGTGACGTCGCTGTTGACGATGTCCTGCATCGCGCGCACCAGCCGCAGGGGGTGGATGGCGAACTGATTCAGGCTCCGGCCTTTCTGATCCAGCAGCTCGCGTTGCTGGCGGCGGTCTTCCAGAATCGCGATGGACGAGGTGCTCAGCACGAAATGCTGCTGGATTTGTTCGGTCAGCAGATCGAGCGTGTCGGCGATATCGCCCACCAGTTCGACATCCGGCAGGTACTCGCTGTCCGTTTCGGCGGGCATCACGTCGATATGCACCAGTTCAGCATTCTCGTTATTCCACTGCGCCGGTTCGTACTCGACCGGGCTGTAGCCGATGGTGATCACTAAATCGGCATTGCGCAGCAGGCGGTCACCGGCCTGATTATTGAATAAACCCACGCGCCCGGCGAACCGGTGGAACGACGCCTGGTCGATAACACCGGCGGCCTGATAGGTGCTGGTGACCGGCAAATCGCTTTTATGCAGCAGACGTCGGATGGCCGCCGCATTACGCGGCTGGCTGGCCATCAGGCCGAGCAGCAGAACCGGGTTTTTGGCCTGTTTTAACAGACACGCGACCTGCAAAATGGCGTCGTGCGGCGCGCTGCCCAGAACGGGCGGTTGTGATGTCAGCAGTTTGCCGCTGGCGGGTTCGTTGACGATGTCCATCGGCAGGCTGATGAACGCTGCGCCCGGACGCCCGAATTCGGCGGCGCGAAAGCCGTTTGCCATCACTTCGGCCAGCGCGGAAGACGAGGTCACTTCCGCAGAATATTTGGTTACCGGGCGGAACATCGCGACGGTATCCATCGTCTGGTGAACCTGTTTTACGTGGTCGGCACGTTTTACCGCGCCGCCGAGTGCGACCAGCGGATCGCCTTCTGATGTCGCAGTGGCAACGCCGGTGATGAGGTTGGAGCAGCCGGGGCCGGACGTCACCAGCGCGACGCCCGCTTTGCCGGTCAGGCGGCCGACGGCACCGGCCATAAAGGCGGCGTTGGCTTCATGGCGCACCGGAATGGTGGTGATGGTGGAGTCGATCAGGGAATCAAATACGCGGTCGATTTTTGCGCCGGGAATGCCGAAGACGTGTTTTACGCCCTGCGCTTCAAGCTGTGCGACCACCAGATCTGCGCCGCATTTCCATTCGATTTTAGGGTCTGAGTTTTTCATGGTGTTTTCCTTTTACCTGCGGGCTGTTAACTCTCAACGGACTGAATCGCATCGTTTAAATCATCGGGATTTAAATCGGCATGCAGGAAATCGCTGTCCTGCGGGAAGTCGATCAGCAGCTTTTCAACGGTGCCGAACGTGAGCACGCCGCTCTCAACCTGATAATCCAGAACGTGGCCGCCGCTGCTGCGTTCCTGATTAATAAAGTGTTCGTGATAGCCCGCCACATTGATGCCCTGCATATACGCCGGGGTCAGAAAACCAATCAGCACGCCCTGGCTGTGCTCGATATGGAAGGTTGGCTGGGCCTCGATGGCTTCCAGCATCGGTTTATACGGGCGCTTTTGTTCCGGCACGGTGCGCGTCTCCACCCGGCTGAATTCACCGTCAATGCGCAGCGCACAGAAGGTGTTCTGGCTGGCCACGGTGCGGTCAATCACCTGATGGATCTGCTCGCGGGTATGCGGTTTTTCAATCAGGTATTCATTCGTAGGATTAAAGAATGTCATCACCGCAAACGGGGTTTTTTGTTCGGGCAGGGCGCGTCGTGCGCTGCCGTCGCCACGCAACTGGAAGATATTGCTGTTAAAAGCAATCAGTTCTCCGTCGAGATGGTTAAAGGTGCCGAGGCCAAAATCGCCGTGTTCCAGCAGGTCGGCCATGGTGGTTTCGCCCTCGTAGACGCCGCTGAGCAGGGCACTCATCAGGGATGACTGGTACAACACGCGGTCGGGATGTCTCTGGGTAAACGCCGAGGCGGTGCGGGCGAGTTCGGCAACGCAGGAACAGGAATCAGAATG
>Ga0153981_1000077_pt1 | contig 29665 bp, 29 predicted proteins | sample TSGA065MetaG_FD_104714 | JGI IMG/M metagenome (GOLD analysis project Ga0153981, IMG submission 104714) | Attine ant fungus gardens microbial communities from Georgia, USA - TSGA065 MetaG | ecosystem: Host-associated > Fungi > Mycelium > Unclassified | place: USA: Georgia, Magnolia Springs State...
CTGGTGATCACTTCGCGGGCAGCCAGGATATAGCGCATCCCCAGATGGCCTTCGGCGATGCCGTCGCACGGCGCGATAGTGCCGAATACCATGCCGACGCCACCGGCTTCGTCGATTCCTTTCAGGACTTCCGCGGTCAGTTCATTAAGATTGACATGCCCTGCGGTGGCGTTGGTGTAACTGTTCACGACGGCTATCACCGGACGGCGCAACTGTTCGTCGGTATGTCCCATGGATTTGTACAGCGCACGTTTCAGCGCGCCGTCATCTCCGCTCAGTACCGGATTGAAGTGCCCGTCACCGCCTCCACATCCGTTACCACATCCGTTGCCACATCCACTCATAAGCTGCCTCGTTTTAATGATGGTTCTGCGTCGCGTTCCGCCGTTTTTTCAGGGCTGCGACGAGGGTTAACCAGTCTTGCTGGTAATAAAAATATCAGGGGGGCGCACAGCAGCAGGAACGCGGCCAGGATATACAGGCCGGTATTGGTGCTGCCGGTGTTGTCTTTCAGCCAGCCAAGAACGGTCGGGCCAAAGAATCCGGCCAGATTGCCGACCGAGTTGACCAGCGCTATCCCGGCCGCAGCGGCCGTCCCCGACAGCAACGTGCCGGGCAGGCTGATATAAGTCGGGATCAGGGCCAGCGTTCCGGACATCGCCAGGCAAATCCAGGTCATCATCCACACCGTGGAGCCGCTGCACCAGGCGCTCAGGCTCAGACCCACCGCACCGATAATGGCCGGGATGGCGATGTGCCAGCGGCGTTCGCAGCGTAAATCGGAATGTCGGCTGTTCCACACCATAAACAGTGCGCCGAAAACATAGGGCAGGGCAGCCAGCAGGCCGATGTGAAAATCATCGGTGACGCCGGAAGTTTTGATAATCGACGGCAGCCAGAAATTAATGCCGTAATAACCGATGTTGAAGCTGAAGAAGATCAGCGCCAGCAGCCAGACATAGCCGTTCTTAAACATCAGTTTCAGGCTTTGCGGCGGCTTACCGGCATTGGCGTCCAGACTGCGCTGACGGTCGGTTTCCAGATCGGCTGCCACAATCCTTTTTTCTTCGTCTGTCAGCCAGCGGGCTGATTTAACGTCATTATCGAGAAATTTCAGGACCACAAACGCCAGCAGGAAAGAGGGAATGGCTTCGACCAGAAACAGCCATTGCCAGTTGTGCAGGCCATCGACGCCTTCAAAAGCTTTGAGGATAAAGCCGGACAGCGGGCTGCCCACAATGGTGGAAAGCGGGGTGACCAGAATGAATAACCCCAGCGTGCGCGCCGAACGCCATGACGGGAACCACAGTGTCAGATAGAACACGATGCCGGGGAAAAAACCGGCTTCGGCCACGCCGAGCAGAAAACGCAGCACGTAAAACTGAGTGGGTGTTTTTACGAAGATCATCGCTGCGGATAAGACGGCCCAGCTGATCATGATGCGCGCAATCCAGAAACGCGGGCCGAAACGCTGCATCATCAGGTTGCTCGGCAGTTCAAACAGGAAATAGCCGATGAAGAAGATCCCGGCACCGAGGCCGTAAACCGTATCGCTGAAATTCAGCGCATCCTGCATGTGCAGTTTGGCAAACCCGATGTTGACACGATCCAGATAAGCAAAGAAATAACACAGGATCAAAAAGGGGATCAGGCGTCGGGTAATCTTGCTATAGACCGCACTGACCTTACTCTCAGATTTTAAAGATGCCATTTTTCTGACCTCTTAATATCCCCTCCGGGTGGAGGGGAAGGGTTAATCAGCGTGAGCTGCCGATGCTTCTCAGCGGCAGACCGGCCATCAGGTTTTTCTCGATGTTTTCAAGCGAGATGTTTTTAGTTTCAGGTACAAAAATCAGGGTCAGGACGATGCAGACGACGTTAAGTGCGGCGTATAGCCAGAACGTGCCCGCGCTGCCGACGGTGTCGATGAGCGTCAGGAATGTCGCGCCGATGATCATGTTGGCAATCCAGTTCGCCATCGTGGAGCAGGTGACGCCAAAATCGCGGCCTGCCAGTGGCTGGATTTCAGAGCACAACACCCAGATCAGCGGCCCGGCGCTCATGGCAAATCCGACGATGAAAATCAGCAGCAGCGTGACGGCCACGTATTGTTGGGTCAGGCTGGTGATGCCGGTGAAGAACATCCAGCCCATCAGCGCCATACAAATTGCCATTACGCTGAAACCCAGTTTAAGAATCGGTTTACGTCCCCAGCGATCGACCAGACCGATGGCGATAAAGGTCGCCAGCACGTTGGTTAATCCGGCAATCACCGTTCCCCACATTTGTTGCTGCGTGGAAGCGAAACCGGCAATTGCGAAGATTTTCGGGGCGTAATACATGATGACGGTCATGCCGGTGAACTGCTGCATGAACTGCAACAGCACGCCGAGACAGGTGGTGCGGCGAAAATTGCTGTTAGCGCGGAATAAGTGCCAGCCGCGTTGTTTCATCTGCACGCTCTGGCGGATGGCTTCCAGTTCGATGTGCGCTTCGGATTTTGTTGAGCGCAGCAACAGCAACACTTTTTCCGCCAGCTCACTTTTGTTTTTCATCATCAGCCAGCGCGGGCTTTCGGGCAGCGTTAAAACACCGGCAAACAGAATCAGTGCGGGGAACGTAATAATGCCCAGCATCCAGCGCCAGTTGCCGCTGTTACTGAACGCAGTATCAGACAGAAATGCCGCCAGGATCCCGATGGTGATCATCAGCTGATACAGGGAAATCATGCTGCCACGGATGTGTTCGGGCGCGATTTCGGAGAGATAAAGCGGTGCCACAAATGAGGCCACGCCGACCGCTGCGCCCAGCAGGAAACGCGAGACGATAAGGATCTGCAAATCAGGCGCAAAGGCACAGCCGATTGAGCCAGCAACAAAAAGTGCTGCGCCAATCAGAAGCGTTTTTTTACGTCCGATGCGAGAGCACAGTGGCCCGCTGCATAGCGCACCGAGCGCCGCGCCGAGCATCATCACGCTGACCACCATTTCCTGCTGATGGCTGCTCAGGCCGAATTCCTGCGCCAGAAACGGTAACGCGCCCGCAATCACGCCCATATCCAGCCCGAACAGCAGGCCCGCCAGCGCGGCCAATAAACAGACCAGCAGGGTCTGCCGGTTGGTGTGCGGCACCGCCCGGGGAATGATATTCGTCGTCATAAGTCACCTTTGAGATTATTTTGATTTTATGGGGTTTTACAGGGTGAACAGGGAGGCCCGCTGTCCTGTGTAGGGCGTTTCGTAGCGCAGCAAAGCGCCGTCCGTGGCGGACGGCATTCTGAGCCCGTCGCGCGCCGAAGTGATGTACAAATCCTGAAAATTCCTGCCGCCGAAAGCGCAGCTCGATGGCTGCATGACGGGCAAAGGCAACGTCGTGAGAAATTGCGGGGCATAATCATTAAGCTGATAAGCCGCCAGACAAGCCCCGCCCCAGCGGGCATTAAGCAACAGGCCTGTATTGGTTACGGCAGAACCGTCGGCAAAAACATCGTCCGGCAGCGGCCAGGTGCGCAGCGTCGGATGTGTGATAAGGCTGGCCGGGCTTTGGTAAAAGCAGTGCGCAAAAGTATCGATAAACCAGGCGTGGCCGCCGTGCCATACCAGCGTGTTAGGCACATGCTGATCGCCGAGCATTTTCACCGGCTGCGCGTCGCCAGTGGCGAAGCGATACCAGCTGCCGAGGGCGTTTCTGGCGGTGGTGTCCATTGTGCTGAACCACACGGAACCGTCCGGCGCGACGGCCGCTTCATTCGGGCGCGTGGCGGCGGTTTCCGGCCAGCCGCACAGCGGATAACGGGTCATGCTGTGATAGTCATACAGCAGGATGCCTTCGCCGGTGACGAGCAAAAAATGCTCCGGTCGGTCGGTCAGTAATACCGCGCTGCACACAGAAGGTAAGGTGTGGATTTCAAAACGATCGTCCTGCTCCGGCCAGTAACGCAGTAACCGCCGCTGCACAATATCGACCCAAATCAGCGACTGTGAGCTGAAACACCAGACCGGCGTTTCGCCCAGCTCGGCACGGTAATCACCGATAACTGATAAATTTTTCAGCGCAGAGCTTTTCGGCAGAGGGTTTTTCATTTTTGCGCTGCCAGCAGCCATGTCGCCTGATACGCCAGCGCCCGTTCGCGAAGGGCAGACAGTGTAATGCCCGGCTGATACAGCCCGCCGCCCAGACCAAATCCGTTTGCGCCCGCTTGCAGATAGGCGCGCATTTGCCCGGCATCGGCATTCACGCCGCCAACCGGCAGGCAAACCACTTCCGCCGGTAAAACCGCACGCATTGCCCTGGTGACGGCAGGTGTAATTAACTCGGCAGGGAAAAATTTCAGCGCGCTGGCACCTGACCGCAGCGCCGTAAAAGCTTCACCCGGCGTGGCGATGCCCGGCAAACTCAGCAGCCCGAGTTCAAGAGTGGCGCGGATCACCGACGGCTCCATGTTCGGGGAGATAATCAGCTGTCCGCCAGCCTCTGCGACCTGATGCACCTGATGTTCTGTCAGCACGGTTCCTGCGCCGACATAACCTTTGTCGCCGACACTGTTCGCCATGATGGTGATGGATTCCAGCGGACGCGGGCTGTTGAGCGGCACTTCCAGATAGGTAAAGCCGCATTCGAGCAGCGTTTGCGCCACGCCCTGCGCTTCCTCCGGCGTGATGCCGCGCAAAATAGCAATCAGCGGCAACGTGCATTCCTGCCAGCGGCGGGAAAAATTCAGGTAATTCATGACGACTCTCCGTGAAGACACTGATAAATCTGCGTCATGCCCTGAATGAAGCACGCATTGCCGTCGGCAGAAGTGAGGGTGATCCCGAGCTGTTTTGCGGCGCGGGTATAGCGTTCCGTTAAGGCGGGCGAACCGACGATCCACGCTTCTTTGCCCGCAACGGCATATAATTCCGCGCCAATCAGTAAACCGGAAAGATAGCTGGCGACCTGCGCGGGAGTGAGTTCGCCGTTCAGCCGCAAAGTGCGGGCTGAAAACAGCGCATTGCTCAGGTGTGGCGCGTGCAGTGCGTTGGTGACGCCAAGAGCAAAAGCCCGGGGATCTTCTGGCGATTCCGGTACATCACGCCCCAGCAATGAATGGCTGAGCATTACCGAATAAATCTCACCGGTCATGAATGTGCTGAACCGCAGGATCTCACCGTTATGCAGTTCGGCGTGTTTGCTGTGCGTGCCGGGCAGGATCACGTACTGGCTGTTTTGCGGATTGGGATGCAGCGCCGCCAGCCCGAGCAGCTGAATTTCTTCGCCGCGCATGACGTCCGGTAAACCGAATTCATTCTTCCCGCTGACACCCGCGACAATCTGGCACGGGCTTCCCCACGGTGTTTTCAGCGAGGCGGTACATTGCGCCAGCTGCCGCGAACTGGCGGGCAGCGCGATATACGGCACTTCCTGCCAGCCCTGCTGCGAGCCCACCATGCCCGCCATCAGCAGAGGCAGTTGTGGATGCAGCGCCAGCCAGCGGGCGATCAGCGGTTTAAGCGCAGCGGCAAACTGGCGGTCGGGCACATGCAGCAAGCCGCACTGCGCGCTGACAGTGTCGAGGCATTGATGTTCTTTCATCAGGAACGCCCGAAAATTCGAGGTTCCCCAGTCGATGGCAATCCAGTAATTTTTCATTCTTGAGTTACAACCAGTAAAATCTTGTATGACAAGAATGATGAGGAAAAAATAACCTTATAACTGTGATGGAGATCCAAAGTTAGCTAACGGGGATAAAAAAGATCGTTAAAAGAAGTGCTGATACTTTTCGGGGATTTCGCGCCAGATGTGTTTGTGGGCGGCGCTCAATAGGATGTGGCGCATACATTTACGTGCGGAATCAGCTTGTTTAAGGCGGATCGCTTCCAGTAAGTCGCGGTGCTGCTGTACGGCTTCCTGCGTGAGTTGCAGGTCAGCTTCGAGGGTTTGCTTGAAAGACAGAAGCATAGCTGCCGACAGCGCGTTACCGACTGACGCCAGAAAAGGGTTATGGCACGACTGCAAAACGGCGGTGTGAAATGCCAGATCGCCTTGTTCGAATTCTGCAGCAGAATTGTTTTTCTGGCCGGACTGCATGGTCGCCAGCGCATCTTCAATCGCGGCCAGATCATGACCGGTAGCATTGAGCGCCGCCATGGCCGCGACGTCTGGCTCAAAAATCAGGCGCGTGAGCATCAGTTGTTCTACCAGTTCCGATTCGATACCGACATCTTCGAGCCACGACAACACTTCTGCATCCAGAAAACTCCACTGCTCGCGCGGTGTAACGATACTGCGTCTCTTGGCCTGGATCAGTAACATGCCTTTCGCCCCGAGCACCTGAAGCGCATTTCGCACCGACGTACGCGATGCCTCATACTGCTGCGCCAGCTCGTTTTCCCCCGGGATCGGTAACCCGACAGCCAGTTCGCCGCGAATAATGCGCAGCGCCAGATCACGGGTAATGGATTCAGAAACGGAAGAAGTGAGTTTGTTCATCGGAGTCTCAGCAGTGAGTTTCAGGGGAGGGCTGGCGCGATAATCGTAACATCTTACTGAATTTCCTCCACCATCCAGTCGTGAAATGCCTTCACTTCCGGGCGTTGTAAGGATTTTGCAGACCTGACGAGATAATAAGACCAGGTGATTGGCAGCGACATTTGCGGGAATAACTGCACCAGCCGGTGAATATCTAAATCCTGCTGCACCAGCGCTTTGCGTACCAGCGTGATGCCCTGACCACTGAGCACGGCCTGGATCACCGCGGCGGTGGAATTGATATGCTGATGAGACTGACGCACGCCGTCCAGCCCGCATTTTTTCAGTACGCTTTCCCACAGCGGGAAATTCGCGCCGGGGTGCGGCGTGTCGTCGTGGATAAGCTTTTGTTCATAAAGCCAGTTGTGGCTGATGTTCTTATCTGCGGGCAGCAGAGACGGGCTGCACACCATCACCACTTCTTCATCCATCAGCCAGGTAGCGTGTAAACCTGACCAGTTTCCCGGCCCGCAGCGGATACCAATATCGGCTTCACCGTGCGCAAGATCGGTGAGCCGGTCTGCGACGTCCAGACGGATATCAATATTCTGATGGCGTTCTGAAAAACGGTTAAGCCGCGGCATCAGCCAGTTCATCACCAGCACCTGCGAGGCGGTCACCACCACCACGGAGCGCGCACTGCGCCCGCGAAGTTTTGTCAGGCCGCTTTCCAGTTTATCCAGCCCGAGCGAGATGTCATCGAGCGCATCATGCACATCGCTGAGCAGCGTGAGACGTTCACTGCCGGAGCGGCTGCGCGTAAGCAGCGGATGTCCGACCCATTCTTCCAGCGCCCGCACCAGCTGGCCGACCGCAGCGGGTGTTACGCCCAGCTCATTCGCCGCGCCGGTAAAACTGCCGTGTCGCGCGGTGGCTTCAAAAGCCTGCAACCATTTCAGTCTGTTGAGGGTTCGCATGATGTTCTCATCGTCGGGGAAATTTTTTGCAAAGTACCAGCGCACAGTAATGAGATAGTTTTTCTTTGTCGATGACTTATTTCTTATGCGTCGCTGGCGGTGCGCATGGCTGGCATGATGACCTCATCAGCCGGAACGACGAACTGCTCCGGTTACACAGACAAAGAAAATATTGCGGAGATAAAAATGATGAGCAACACATTCAGCGGTAAAAAATTACTGGTTGTTGGTGGTACAAGTGGCATGGGGCTGGAAACCGCGCGTCTGATGCTGGAGCAGGGCGGCAGTGTGGTGCTGGTCGGTAACCGTCAGGAAAAAGCCGACGCCGCGCAGCGTGAGCTTTCCGCACTCGGTCCGGTTTCCGTGCTGGTGGGGGATCTGATGACGGAGCAGGGCATGAATCACATCCGTTACGCGATTAACGCGGAGCATCAGGATATCAGTCTGCTGGTGAATGCCGCGGGTGTGTTTTTCCCGAAACCTTTTGCGGAGCATGAAGCAGCCGATTACGACATGTATATGAACATTAACCGCGCGACGTTTTTTATCACCCGTGATGTGGTGAAAAATATGCTGGCAGCCGGAACGCGCGGTTCGGTGGTGAATATCGGGTCGATGTGGGCGCAGCAGGCCATCGGTGCCACGCCTTCTTCCGCCTATTCAATGGCTAAAGCCGGGCTGCATGCACTGACCAAAAACATGGCGATTGAGCTGGGCGGTCACGGCATCCGTGTCAACGCCGTGTCTCCGGCGGTGGTGCAGACGCCCATTTATGAAGGTTTTATCGCGAAAGATGAAGTGGAAGGTGTGATGAACAGCTTCAACAGTTTCCACCCGATTGGCCGCGTCGGTAAGCCGCGTGATATCGCTGAAACCGTCGCGTTTCTGCTGAGCGAAAAAGCGGGCTGGGTCACCGGCGCCATCTGGGATATTGACGGCGGTGTGATGGCCGGTCGCAACTGATCATCATCGTCTGATTATAAACCGGAAGGCTGCGGATATAACCCTTTACGCTTCCATTTCACATCCGCAACTGATTGTCCGGTGTGGATTTTGCCCTGCAACAGCAGGTTAAATTTCGCGCCTGATGGCCGCGTCAGGCGGCTTTGCAGGATGTACACGGCCTCGCTGCCCAGCTCGCGGCAGGGCAGAAGGACGGAGGTGAAATTCATCGGCGAGGTGAGTTTCATGTCGTGCTCGAAATCCATGCTCATGACGGAAATGTCTTCCGGCACCTGGATGCCCTGATCCCGCAACGCTTCCACGGTGGCGTGCGCAATCGGCGTGCTGCCGCAGATAATGGCTGACGGCAGGCATTCGCGGTTGCGCTCTTTCAGGTATTTATCGAAGCATTTGCGCGCCTGCTCTTTGCCGTTGCCGTGATTGATCAGCAGATGTGTCGCTTCGTCAAAAATGACGTGATGCTCAAGACAGGCGCGTTTGAAGCCGTCCAGCCTTTGCATCATGGTTTCGCGGCGCAGGTCAGTGAAGAGCAATACCGGCCGGTGGCCTTTCTGGAAAAGGAAATTCGCCGCGCAATAACCGATCGAATAGTGATCCGCTGACACGCAATCAAGGCGCATTTCGCTGTCTTTCGCATTCAGCATCACCACCGGTTTATTCGATTCCGCCGCCAGACGATAAAGCATCACGTCATCAATTCCGATGATAACGACGCCGTCCACGTCGGACAGATTCAGCGCCTGCATAAAAACCGCGATATCAGGGTCATTTACCGACAACGCGCATTTACGGATATGAATATCAAAGCGCGCCACTTCAGCGGTAATTTCCTGAATGGCTTCGTAATAATAGAGATCTTCACGCTGGGAAAATGCCGCAGGCGGCGCGCAAATTAACAGGGTATTCATTAACAAACGGCTGGCGGGAATGTCGCGCAAAATACCCATGGTTCTTGCATGGGTAAATACCTTTTCTTTTGCCCGCGGGCTGACATTCGCTTTACCAGCAAGGACACGGGAAACAGTGCTCGGAGAAAGCCCGGTGAGCTCCGCAATTTGCCTGATTTTTAATTTTCCCGTCATTGTGTGATCAACGCCTCATTAGAGTATGGACTTATTACCACGGTTAACTGGTTGTAATTCTTAAGCTATTCGCAATCATAGCAAAACCATTCTGCCGCACTGCAATTCCTGTCACAAATAGCGGTTGTTGGAAAAAAAAGTCGTTACTACTCTCCTGAATAACAACGTCAGAGAAAAAATATCGTATTTGCCTGCCCTGAATTATTAATAAATTCAGCAAGGTGACGATCGCCCTTAGGTTTTTATCGGGAGTAGGATAATGCTTAAAATAGCCATTATTGGTACGGGTAATATTTCACATAACCATATTCAGGGATATTTGCAGTTTGCCGATCGCTGCCAGGTGGTCGCGCTGGTGGATATTTATCCGGAGAAAGCGGAAGAGAAAAAACGGCATTACGGGCTCACTGACGCGAAGGTTTACGCCAGTCATCAGGATATTCTTAATGATTCGGACATTGACGTTTTTGACGTCTGCACGCCGCCGTATGTGCATGCCGAAATCTCTGTTGACGCGCTGAACGCCGGAAAGCATGTGCTCTGTGAAAAACCGATGGCCGCTTCCTTGCAGGAGTGTGACGCGATGATCCGCGCCGCGCAGGAAAGCGGTAAAACGCTTTCCATCATTGCGCAAAACCGTTTTACCGATGCGTTCTGGCGGCTGAAACAGGTGCTCGATTCCGGCGAGGCGGGAAAAGTTTGCCACGCGCAGGTGGATTCGTTCTGGTGGCGCGGCCATTCCTATTACGATTTGTGGTGGCGCGGAACCTGGGAAAAAGAGGCGGGCGGCTGCACCCTCAATCACGCGGTGCACCATATTGACGCCATTCAGTGGATGCTCGGTTTCCCTTCCGAAGTGGTGTCGATGATCACCAACGCCGCTCACGATAATGCCGAAGTGGAAGACCTTTCGGCGGCGATTTTCAAATATGACACTGGTGCGCTGACGCAGCTGACGGCTTCCGTAGTGCATCACGGTGAAGATCAGAAAATTGTCATTCAGGGCGAAAAAGCCCGGGTTTCTGCACCATGGGATAAATTCGCCAGCATTTCTGCCCCGAACGGTTTTCCGGTGGAAGAGCGTGATACCGCGCGTGAAAACCGCCTCGAGGATGTGTATCAGTCCATTCCCAAACTGACTTATACCCTGCACACCGGCCAGATAGACAACTTCCTCACCGCGCTGGAAACGAAAAGCGCCCCGCTGATCGACGGCGTTCAGGGCAAGCGTTCGCTGGAACTGATTGCCGCGATTTATAAATCGGCCATTACGCGCAGCATTGTGACGCTGCCGCTGGTTCAGACTGATCCTTTCTATCAGACCGGCGGGCTGGTTTCGCTGGCCCCGCACTTTTACGAGAAATCGGCTTCCGTGGAAAACTTCGCCAATGAAGAGGCGATCCCGCTGGGTAAAAACATGGATACAGGAGCGTAAATATGAGCATCAAAGACGGAATGAACTATGCACCTGTCGGGAAACCGCAGCCGGTGGTGAAACCGGGCGAATTCGTGATTGCCGCCGCCGCGCTCGATCACGGGCATATTTACGGCATGTGCAACGGGCTGATTGAAGCCGGTGCCAGCCTGAAATGGGTTTACGATCCGGATCCGGCAAAAGTGGCGAAGTTCGTCAGCCAGTATCCGCAGGTGACGGCCGCTCCATCGCTGAGCGCGATTCTCGATGATAAAGAGGTGCAACTGGTGGCTGGCGCGGGAATTCCGTCGGAACGCTGCGCGCTCGGGCTGAAAGTGATGGACGCCGGAAAGGATTATTTCACCGACAAAGCGCCGCTCACCACGCTGCAACAGCTGGCGGCAGCAAAAGAAAAGGCGGCGAAAACCGGGCGTAAATATGCGGTGTATTACAGCGAACGTCTGCATGTGGAAAGCGCAGTATTTGCCGGGCAACTGGTGCAGGAAGGGGCGATTGGTCGCGTGGTTCAGACGCTCGGTACCGGCCCGCACCGCGAGGGTGAAGGGCGGCCTGACTGGTTTTACGAAAGGGAGAAATTTGGCGGGATCCTGTGCGACATCGGCAGTCATCAGATTGAGCAGTTTCTGTTTTATACCGGCAACGGCAATGCCCGCGTGGTCGCGGCACAGGCGCTGAATTTCAACCATCCGCAATACCCGAACTTTGAAGATTTTGGCGATACGATGCTTGAAGGTGAAAACGGCGCACGTGGATATTTTCGCTGCGATTGGTTTACGCCGGGAGGGCTCAGCACCTGGGGCGACGGGCGTCTGACGCTGCTGGGCACTGAAGGTTACATTGAGGTGCGCAAATATGTCGATATCACACGTGGCGAACAGGACGTGGTGTACCTGGTGAATAAGGAAGGCGAATTCCGTTATCCGGTTTCCGGACAGGTCGGATTCCCGTTCTTCGGGCAACTGATCCTCGATTGTCTGAACCGCACTGAAAACGCCATGACGCAGGAGCATGCGTTTAAAGCCGCAGAGCTTTGCGTGCGGGCGCAGATGCTGGCGAACGGGACACGCTGAAACGGGAGGCATAATGAATATGATTAATGCCGCCGTCATTGGCTGTGGTGCCATCCATTCCTGCCACGTGGCGGCGATAGAACAGGAACCTGCGAGCACGCTGCGGGCGATTGCAGAAATTGATATTGAAAAAGGGCGTGTGCTGGCGCAGCGGTATAACTGCGATTTTTATGCCGATTATCATGAAATGCTGCGCGACCCGCAGATTGATGTTGTGCATATTTGTCTGCCGCATCATCTGCATCAGGAAGCCATTCTTGCCGCACTGGCCGCCGGAAAACATGTGTTCACCGAAAAACCGGTGGCACTGAATTCCGGGGAAGTCGCCGCCATCAGGCAGGCCTTGACGGAAACAGACGCCCGGCTGGGTGTCTGTTATCAGAACCGGCTAAACCCGACGAGCCGTGAAATTAAAGCGCTGCTCGAAAGCGGGCAGCTCGGCAAAATGCTCAGTATCAAAGCCGTGCTGACATGGTCGCGCAGCGGCACGTATTACACCGAAAGCCCGTGGCGCGGTCGTTTCGAAACAGAAGGCGGCAGTTTGCTGATCAACCAGGCCATTCATACGCTGGATCTTATGCAGTGGTTTGGCGGCGGCGTGCTGGCGGTGAAAGGCGTGGTGGAGAGCAGTTTTCTCAGCGAACTCACCGAAAATGAAGATACCGCGATGGCCAGTTTTAAACTCGGTAACGGCGCACGCGGGCTGTTCTATGCGACCAACTGCCACAGCGTGGATTCCCCGCTGCTGCTGGAAATTCATTGCGAAAAAGGGCTGTTGCAGCTGCATCACAACACGCTCTGGCTGATTGACGGGGAAAACAAAACGCTGTTAATCAGCGATGAAAATCCGTCGGGCAATGCTAAAAGCTACTGGGGTGACAGCCATCGACAGGCGGTATTTAATTTCTACCTGTCAGTTCGTCATTCAGGGAATACTCTTTATACCCAAAACAAAAACTATACCGATATTTATGACGCCGAAATATCCCTGAATATTGTCGGGGCTATTCACCGGTCATCTCAGTTGCGGAAATGGATAACGCTTACCGATTAAATAATTTTAATAATAACCCTACACTGACAGGATAATAAAAATGAAACCAACTGAGCGCAGAGTCGGTTATGGCACGGCCATCGGGTATGGTGTGACCGATTTATTTGGTGGCGGCGCTTTTGCCGTTATTGGTACCTGGCTATTATTCTTCTATACCACTTATTGCGGATTATCTGTTTTTGAAGCCGGTTCTATTTTCGCTATTGCCCGCGTTATCGATGCGATATTAAGCCCGATTATGGGCTATATCACCGATAATTTCGGCAACACCTGGCTGGGGAAAAAATTTGGCCGCCGCCGCTTTTTCCTGCTGATCAGCGCTCCTTTGATGTTCCTTTACGCGCTGGTCTGGGTCACAGATATGAGCTACTGGTACTACCTCGGTACCTATCTTTCTATTGAATTGCTGTCCGCGATGGTGCTGGTGCCGTGGGAAACACTGTCGGCGGAAATGACCAACCGGTTCAGCGAACGCACCCGTCTTTCGGGCGTACGCATGATTTGTTCCCAGCTCGGCGGTCTGCTGGCGGTGTCGATTCCGGGCATCCTGATGCAGTTCACCGGCAAAGATAATTCCCTGACGTACACCTACACCGGTATCATTTTTGCCTGCATCTTCTGCGTGGCGGTATTCACCACCTGGATGTGTACGTGGGAAGCGAAAGACGTGCGTGAAGAGTTTGAACCGGAGCCGGTCACCGCCGGTGGCGGCAGTTTGTGGCACCATTTAAAAAGCCTGGTATTAGATCTTTTTTCCTCGTTCAGAATACGCATGTTCCGCCAGCATATTATTATCTATATCTTCTCGTTTACCGCACTGGACGTTTTTGGTGCCGTATTCACCTATTATGTGGTTTACGGATTGCATCAAAGTGCCTCGTCGGTTTCAGGGTATTTAAGTGTGGCGGCGCTGGCTTCCGTACCTTCGACGTTTATATTTATGATGTTGCTTGAAAAATTAAATATGTCGCCTTCGGGTGCACTGCGGCTGGCGTACGGCATTATATTCTGCGTACTGGCTTTCCTGTTCTATGTCTATATCACCGAAATGGCGGTTTCCCTGCTGCTGTTCTCCGCGGTCTTTGCCATATTCGGTTTCGCACGCGCCGGTCTTTATTATATTCCGTGGAATATCTACAGCTTTATTCCGGACGTAGATGAAATCGTCACCAAAAAACGCCGCGAAGGGATATTTGCCGGTGTAATGGTATTAACGCGAAAAAGCACGGTCGCGCTGGCGATTATGCTGATTGGTGTGGTGCTGGAAGAAAGCGGTTTCGTTAAAGGCCAGGGTATTCAGCCGGAAAGCGCGCTGCACGCGATTATCGGGCTGATGGTTTTTGCTACCGGCATCCTGCTGGCCGTCAGTTTCTATATGACATTTAAATTTAAGCTGACGCGGGATACGCACAGAACGCTGATCAAAGAAGTCGCGCGCCTGAAACTCGGCGGCGAACTGAATGACTGCACGCCGGAGTGTCAGAAAGTGATCAAGGATCTGACCGGTTACGACTATCAGGAAGTGTGGGGCGGCAGTGCGACGCGCAAAACCGCCGGAGGAAAATTAGCCCCCGCGCCCGGTGACGCGGTCGGGCTCTGAAAGGCGTTATTCCGGCGGCGTCTGGTCGCCGCCGCCTAACGGGCGCTGCATAAATACGGTATCCAGCCAGCGCCCGTGTTTAAAACCGACGGATTTCAGGGTGCCGGTAACACTAAAACCGGCCGCCAGATGAAGGTGAATGGACGCCTGATTCTGGCTGTCGCCGACGTTACCAATCAGCTGGCGATACCCCTGCATTTCCGCCCAGTCCACTGCCCGGCGCAGCAAGGCTTTTCCCGCCCCGCGTTTCTGAAAACCGGGATCAATATAAATAGAATCCTCCAGCGTATGCCGGTAGGCGTAACGCTCGCGATATCGCCCGAGGTAGCAATAGCCTTTCACTTCCCCTTCATGCAGAACCACCAGCCAGAGCAGCCCGGCGTCTTTGATTTTCTTCAGGCGCGCGGCCATTTCATCCACAGAAGGCGGCTCCGTTTCAAAGGACGCGGTGCCGTGTTTAACATGCCAGGCATAAATTTTCTGCATTTCGGGAACGTGCTGTTCGTCCGCTTCAATAATTTCCATTCTTCCGGGCTCTCGTCAGTCAGTTTCCTCCAGCCTACACGTTTCGGAAAGAATCGGGCAGGGGAGTGCTGCGCATTATTTACGGGTTATGCTTTTTTCTTCTTATTGATGCTTTTTTCGTTTTTTAAGCCGCTACCCTGACCCTGCTATAGTCAGCTTCACTTTGGATTAGGGCTTATTTTTTAAGGAAAAACCGTGCAACTGACAATGCCTCATTTTCGGACAGGCGCTTTCATATTACTCGCAGGATTGGTGCTGGCGGGTTGTGATCAAAAGGGCAGCGATGCGAAGCACATCAAGGTCGGTGTGATTAACGGCGCGGAGCAGGATGTCGCCGAAGTCGCCAAAAAAGTCGCGAAAGAGAAATACGGGCTGGATGTCGAGCTGGTCGGGTTCAGCGGTTCATTGTTGCCGAACGACGCCACGCAGCACGGTGAGCTGGATGCCAACGTTTTCCAACATCGCCCGTTCCTCGATCAGGACAATAAAGCGCATGGCTACAATCTCGTCGCCGTCGGTAATACGTTTGTGTTCCCGATGGCCGGTTATTCGAAAAAAATCAAAACTGTCGGTCAGCTGAAAGACGGCGCGACGGTGGCGATCCCGAACGATCCGACTAATCTGGGCCGCGCGCTTTTGCTGCTGCAAAAAGAGAAACTGATCACTCTGAAAGAGGGTAAAGGTCTGTTGCCGACGGCGCCGGATATCGTTGAGAACCCCCATCATCTGAACATTATGGAGCTCGAAGGCGCGCAGTTACCGCGTGTGCTCGACGACCCGAAAGTCGATGTGGCGATCATCAGCACCACTTACATTCAGCAAACCGGGTTATCGCCGGTGCACGACAGCGTGTTTATCGAAGACAAGAACTCGCCTTACGTGAACCTGCTGGTGACGCGCGAAGACAATAAAGACGCGGAGAACGTGAAGGAGTTTCTGAAATCTTATCAGTCGCCGGAAGTGGCAAAAGCCGCAGAGAAAATCTTCAACGGTGGCGCAGTTCCGGGCTGGTAACAGGCTTTAAAGAGATGAATAAAATTTGACGCTTTTGCCTGAAAGTCCAACGTCAGGCAAAAGCGTTTCTGTATTTTACAAGATAACGATTTTACGACTTATGCTGTTTCGCAAACTCGTCTTTGGCTTTCTGCAATTGCTGCTGGAAAGCGGTGTTGGTGTGCAACGTGGCGACGACCGCCGAGCCGACAATACGCGCCGCATCGACATCGCTCTGCCAGTGATATCCGCAAATCACGCGGCTCTGGCCTAAATCGAAACCGCGCTGAAGGATTTGATCCTGACGCTGCGGGTTAATTTCCGTCAATACCAGTGCCGTTGCCCAGCCGATGGAGGTGTGACCCGACGGGTAAGATCCATTCTTAGACAGCTTATCCTGCTCGGTCGTGTTGCACGTCGGTACGCCGTAGAACGCGAACGGACGAATGCGCATGTACTTCTCTTTCGCCGAACGGGTCGCAAGATCGCCCGCATCTTCAATCATATTGGTCAGCAGCTTATGCAGCTCCGGTGTGTCTTTTGCCGTAATCGGTGAACCAAACGCCGTGGAGAACGCATTCGCAACGCCGCCCGCACTCAGGTTGGCATCTTCAGCCGCCAGCTTGCCGCGTTCCGTCGAGCGCAGAAGACGCCCTTGTTCGTACATCGCCTGATCGTTGAGAAACGCAATGCTGCCCACAGCCGGTGGCGGCGGAAGCAGCGCCAGGCTGTTGATTGCCTGGTCGTTTTTCAGATAGTACAAGTCTGGTTTGGTGGTCGCATCATTGCCGGTCAGGGCAAAAGCATTGACAGAGAAAAGTCCCGCGAGACAAAAAGTAGCTACAATTTTCATGAAGGTTTCCTTACGGACATTAGAATTTTCATTACGAACTCATTTTCGTAACATTTGTTAACATGTGTAAGTAAAACAAATTCTTCATCAAAAAAAATGCGCGAGATCTCAAAATTGGGAATTTGTGGGTATGGGGGGATTTTCAGTAAGGCAGGTAAATTCACAGGATTTTGTTGGAGATGCTTGGTGTCCCCTACAGGAATCGAACCTGTAACTAGCCCTTAGGAGGGGCTTGTTATATCCGTTTAACTAAGGAGACACGGACGCCAGTGGAAAGCGCCCGCGTAGTATACCCGTTTTTCTCTCAATAATAAGGCGTTAGCCTGCCGTTTGGTCGTTTCGTCGCCAGTTCTGCGCTTTTATCTCTCTTCACGGTTTCGCCGCTTCCTTCTTCGCGGCTTCCTGTTCTGCCTTTTTAACTTTGGCTTTCTTCTGATTACTCATGTCGTTACGGATTTGTGCGTGGCTGATCAGCGCAAAGATAAAGGTACCGCCCGCGATGTTTCCGGCCAGCGTCGGCAGGGCGAAAGGCCAGACGAAGTCAGTCCAGGGGATTGCGCCGGAGAAGACCAGATAGAGGACTTCCACCGAGCCGACCACGATGTGTGTCAGGTCGCCGATCGCCACCATGTAGGTCATCAGCATAATCACCCACAGTTTGGCGGCACCTGCGGAAGGGATCATCCAGACCATGGTGGCAATCAGCCAACCGGAAACCATGCCGCCGACAAACATCGCGCCAGGGCCTTTTTCCATAATTTCCATGCTGATCTCGTGAAACGCTTTGTCGGTCTCCGGATCAAAAAATGGCACCAGATGAAATGCCAGCGCTGCAAAGCCGCCGCCGATGATATTTCCGATCAGCACCAGCCCCCACAAACGCAGCAAGAGCGCGACGTTTTTGCCGGTCAGTTTTTGCATGACGGGCAATACGGCGGTGACGGTGTTTTCGGTGAACAGCTGCTGGCGCGCCATGATGACGATAATGAACCCGACGGTATAACCGATGTTTTCGATAAAAAACCGTTCGGGCGAATCGGGCAGCCGGGCGTGAAGAATGCCTTTCGCCATCAGCGAAGCACTGATCGAAAGCCCGGCGGCAATCGCTGACCAGAGCAACGCCTGTCCGTCACGTTCCAGCTCTTTCTCGCCTTCCATACGGATAACTTCATGCACGGCGGCCGCTTTGGAGGGCAGATTCTCTTCACCAGTTTCGATTTTCTTGCCCTGCGAATGCTCCTCGCTGTCAACATCGGTGCTGCTCTCATGTTTTTTATCGTCGCTCATCGTTCTCCCCCGAAAAAAAATCAAAGTGATAAAAAAGTACGTCATGCATAAGCATAGGCGAGGCCGGGAATTTATGAGCAGATATACAAATAAGTTACAAATCGTTAACCCATGAACCTTATGGGTCATTTTTGGGGCAATGTCTGCGATATCAGACTTTTCTGGCGGGCGTTTATATGTAATAACGTACCGCTCCCTAAGCTGCGTCGTGCCGGACGCCTGTGATATGATGCGGACTTGTGAAAAATAAGAGACATCTCCATGTTTGAAGCCCTTAACCTGAGCTGCGTTCGCGATGAGCGGACCTTGTTTAGTGGCTTGAGTTTCACGGTTTTACCGGGCGAAATGGTGCAGATTGAAGGCAGGAACGGTGCCGGTAAAACCAGTTTGCTGCGTATTCTGGCCGGGCTGTCCTCTCCGGACGCCGGTGAAGTCCGCTGGCAGGGCGTCAATACCCGCCGTCAGCGCGATGTTTTTCATCAGGAACTTCTGTATCTCGGTCATCAGCCCGGCATAAAGTCAGTGCTTACTGCGTTTGAAAACCTTGCCTTCTATCTGTCTGTCAGCAGTCCGTCTGTTCGCGGTGACGCCGCATCGGAAGCTATTTATCAGGCACTCGAAAATGTCGGCCTGCTGGGTTACGAAGATGTCACGGTCGCGCAGATGTCCGCCGGGCAGCAACGGCGCGTGGCGCTGGCGCGTTTATGGCTGAGCAATGCGCCGCTGTGGATCCTCGATGAACCGCTGACTGCCATTGATAAGCAGGGTGTTGCGACGCTGATTGCGCTGTTCGAACAGCATGCGGAGCAGGGCGGAATGGTGCTGCTGACCACGCATCAGGATTTGCAGGGCGTTAACCGCGACGTGCGGAAAATCCGTCTGACCGGCGCAGAGCTGGCGTGACGCGAAAGGGAAAGAGACGGAATGTTTACTAAGGTTCTGAGCCGCGAACTGAAAATTGCTTTTCGAAAAAGCGCCGAAATTATCAACCCGCTGTGGTTTTTCCTGATTGTTATTACGCTGTTTCCGTTAGGAATTGGCCCGGAGCCAAAACTGCTGGCGCGGATCGCCCCCGGTATTGTCTGGGTTGCAGCGCTGTTATCGTCCCTGCTGGCGCTGGAAAGGTTGTTTCGCGATGACTATCTCGACGGCACGCTTGAGCAACTGTTGTTATTGCCCTCGCCGCTGGCACTCACGGTTCTGGGGAAAGTATGTGCTCACTGGGTGGTGACCGGTTTGCCGTTACTGATCCTGTCTCCGCTGATTGCCCTGTTACTTTCGCTGGATTTTGAGACCTGGAAAGCCGTCGCGCTGACGATTTTACTGGGGACGCCGACGCTGAGTTTTATCGGCGCCATCGGCGTGGCGCTCACCGTCGGGCTGCGCAAGGGTGGTGTGTTGCTGAGTCTGCTGGTTCTGCCGTTGTATATTCCGGTGCTGATTTTTGCCACCGGTGCCATTGATGCCGCGTCGATGTCGATGCCCATCGGCGGGTATCTGGCGATCCTCGGTGCGATGTTAGCGGGCAGTGCGACGCTTACGCCGTTTGCTACCGCAGCCGCATTAAGAGTCAGCGTTCACTAACCGTTTGTGTCTGTAAGTGCGCTGGCGCGGATTTATTTTACGTGCCGTTACAATAGAGAAGAAAAAACGCAACCTTTGACTAACATCACACTTCTCTATAGTGAACAATAGACATGCCAACAATAAGTGCGGGGAATTTCCTTCCGACCGCACAAGAGCCCACCGAGGTTCCACGGCAACCCACACAGTGACATTTTAAAGTGAGCAACGATAACAATGTGGAAATGGTTACATCAACTTGCGCGGCCTGAACGGCTTTACCACGTCTGTGGCCGGTTCATTCCGTGGCTCGGGCTTATCGGTATTGCCTGTCTGGTGATCGGCTGGGTTTGGGGTTTTGGCTATGCGCCGCCCGACTATCAGCAAGGTAACAGCTACCGGATTATGTACATTCACGTCCCGGCGGCGATCTGGTCGATGGGGATTTACAGCGCAATGGCCATTGCGGCATTCATCGGCCTGGTGTGGCAGATGAAAATGTCAGATCTGGCCGTTGCTGCGATGGCGCCGGTCGGTGCCGTTTTCACGTTTATCGCGCTGGTTACCGGCTCGGCCTGGGGCAAACCGATGTGGGGCACCTGGTGGGTCTGGGATGCGCGTCTGACGTCCGAACTTGTGCTGCTGTTCCTCTATCTCGGGGTGATTGCATTATATAATGCCTTTGACGATCGCCGTCTGGCGGGGCGCGCTGCGGGGATTCTGGTACTGGTCGGCGTGGTCAATATTCCTATCATTCATTACTCCGTTCAGTGGTGGAACACGCTGCATCAGGGTTCCACCAACATGCAGCAAACTATCGACCCGAGTATGCGTTATCCGCTGCGCTGGGCGATTTTCGGTTATCTGTTCTTCTTTATTACTCTCACGCTGATGCGTTTACGCAACCTGATCCTGAATCAGGAGCGCCTGCGTCCGTGGGTGGCTGGCCTGCTGAAAAAGGAGCCTCGCGGATGAGCCCTGCATTCTCAAGCTGGCACGATTTTTTCGCCATGGGCGGATATGCCTTTTATGTCTGGCTGTCGGTGGCGGCAACCCTGATTTCCCTGATTGCGCTGGTGGTGCATACCCTCGTGCAGCATCGTCAGATTCTGGACGATGTGAAACGCCGTCAGGCTCGCGAAAAACGCATTAATCAGTCCACGTCTAAAAAACAGCTAGGCGCACAGACGTCACCGCTGGAACCGGACACATCCGGGGAGAAGTTATTGTGAATCCACGTCGTAAGAAGCGCCTGTCGCTGGCGCTGGTGGTGCTGATCGGCCTCGGCCTGAGCATTTCACTGGTGATGTATGCGCTGCGTTCCAACATTGATTTGTTCTATACACCGAGTGAAATCTTGCAGGGCAAAGGCGAAAACCACGAAATGCCGGAAGTCGGCCAGCGCCTGCGCATCGGCGGCATGGTGATGCCCGGTTCGGTAAAACGGGATCCGAAAAGCCTTCAGGTGAGCTTCAAGATTTATGATGCACGCGGCGCGATTGCGGTGACGTACAACGGCATTCTCCCGGACCTGTTCCGTGAAGGACAGGGTGTGGTGGCGCAGGGTGTGATGGAGCCGGGGAATGTCGTGAATGCGATTCAGGTTCTGGCCAAACACGATGAAAAATATGTGCCGCCGGAAGTTGCCGACGCCATGAAAGAAAACCACAAAGGGCCCGCTTCTGCCTACGTGGGTAACGATAAAGGAAATAACCGCTCATGATGCCGGAACTGGGAACATTTGCACTCTGTCTGGCGTTAGGGCTGGCGGTTTTACTGAGTATTTACCCGCAATGGGGCGCGGCGCGACAGGATAACCGGATGATGGCGATGGCGCGTCCGCTATCGTACGGCATGTTCGCCTGCATCGTGCTGGCGTTTGCGATTCTGGTCCACGCGTTTGTGGTGAATGATTTCACCGTCGCGTATGTCGCTAACAATTCCAATACCCATTTGCCGGTGTATTACCGCGTGGCGGCCACCTGGGGCGCGCACGAAGGATCGCTGCTGTTATGGGTGTTGCTGCTGAGTTGCTGGACGCTGGCCGTTGCGTTGTTCAGCCGTCAGATGCCGCAAGATGCCGTGGCGCGCGTGCTCGCCGTGATGGGCATGATCACCGGCGGTTTCCTGCTGTTTATTCTGCTGACGTCGAATCCGTTTATCCGCTCTTTACCGAATTTCCCGGTGGATGGCAGTGACCTGAATCCGGTGTTGCAGGATATCGGGCTGATTTTCCATCCGCCATTGCTGTACATGGGTTACGTTGGTTTCTCGGTGGCATTCGCGTTTGCGATTGCTTCGCTGATGGCTGGGCGGCTTGATACCGCGTGGGCGCGCTGGTCGCGTCCGTGGACCACGGCGGCGTGGGTGTTTCTGACCATCGGCATCGTGCTCGGTTCTGCGTGGGCATATTACGAATTAGGTTGGGGCGGCTGGTGGTTCTGGGATCCGGTCGAGAACGCCTCATTTATGCCGTGGCTGGCGGGAACCGCGCTTATACACTCGCTCGCCGTGACTGAAAAACGCGGGACATTCAAAGCCTGGACGGTTCTGCTGGCGATCACCGCGTTCTCGCTGTGTCTGCTCGGGACTTTTCTGGTGCGTTCCGGTGTGCTGGTATCGGTTCACTCGTTCGCCTCAGATCCGGCGCGCGGCATGTTTATCCTCGCGTACTTAGTGATTGTTATCGGCGGCTCCTTGCTGCTGTACGCCTTTAAAGGCAACTCGGTGCGCGCACCGAGCCGTCATGAACTGCATTCGCGCGAAAGTTATCTGCTTGGCAATAATGTTTTGCTGGTCGCCGCCATGCTGGTGGTTTTGCTCGGCACGCTGTTACCGCTGATTCATAAACAGCTCGGGCTGGGCAGCATTTCCATCGGCGAACCGTTCTTTAATACGATGTTTACCTGGCTGATGGCGCCGCTGGCGCTGTTGTTAGGCATCGGCCCGCTGGTGCGCTGGCGTCGTGACGAACCGAGCAAAATGTGGCGTCGTCTGGGCGTTGCGCTGGTGGTGACGCTGATTCTGTCGATTCTTCTGCCGTGGTTGTTGCAGGACAAAATTGTTGGCATGACCGTTGTCGGCCTGCTGATGTCGGTGTGGGTGATTGTGCTGACGCTGATGGAGCTGCATGAACGCGCCACGCACCGTCATTCGTTCTGGCGCGGCCTGACCAAACTTTCCCGCAGCCACTGGGGCATGGTGCTCGGTCATCTGGGGGTGGCAGTCACGGTGATTGGTATTGCGTTCAGCCAGAATTACAGCGTTGAGCGCGATGTGCGCATGAAAGCCGGTGATACCGTGGATATTCATGATTATCACTTTGTCTTTCGTGACGTTCGCGACATTACCGGCCCGAACTATACCGGCGGTGAAGCGAACATCGACGTCACGCAGAACGGCAAAAAAGTCACCACGCTGCACGCGGAAAAACGCTTCTACAGCGTGGCGCGCAGCATGATGACCGAAGCTGCCATCGACGGTAATCTGGCGCGCGACTTGTACGCCGCGCTGGGCGAAGAGCTGGATGACGGCTCGTGGGCGGTGCGCTTGTACTACAAACCGTTTGTCCGCTGGATCTGGCTGGGCGGGCTCTTTATGGCTGCCGGCGGCGTGTTGTGTATTCTCGATCCGCGATACCGCATGAGCAAAAAACTGAAGAAACAAGGCAAGGCGGAGGCTGAAGCATGAACCGTAAACTTCTTTTTATTCCGCTGGTTCTGTTTCTGGCGCTGGCGGCGGCATTTTTAGTCCAGCTGACGCGCAACGCCAACGGCGATGATCCTACGTTGCTGGAATCTGCCCTGATCGGCAAACCGGTGCCGGTATTCAAGCTGGAGTCGCTGGCGCAGGCCGGAAAAACTTACGATCAGTCAGTGCTGCGTGACGGCAAACCGATATTGCTGAACGTCTGGGCGACGTGGTGCCCGACCTGCCGCGCCGAACATGATTATCTCAATACCCTGGCGGCGAAAGGCGTGCGCGTGGTCGGGCTGAACTACAAAGATGACCGGCAGAAAGCGGTCAACTGGCTAAATACGCTGGGCAATCCGTACATGCTGAGTCTGTACGACGGCGACGGAATGCTGGGGTTAGATCTCGGTGTGTACGGTGCGCCGGAAACTTTCCTGATCGACGGACAGGGCATTATCCGCTATCGCCATGCGGGTGATTTGAATGAGAAAGTCTGGCAGAGCGAAGTGTTGCCGTTGTACAAAAAATACGGTGGCAACGCATGAAAATCTTACGTGCATTGCCTGCGTTAATGCTCGGTGTGGCACTGAGCTTCAGCGCTTTCGCCGCCATCGATACCTATCAGTTTAAATCGCCACAGCAGGAGCAGGATTACCGCGAGATCACCGCGCAACTGCGCTGCCCGAAATGCCAGAACACCAATATTGCAGCGTCCGATTCAATTATCGCGGCGGATATGCGTACCAAAGTTTTCCAGTTGCTTGAGCAGGGCCAGAACAAACAGCAAATCGTGGCTTACATGGTCGCGCGTTATGGCAATTTTGTGACCTACGAACCGCCGGTAACGCCATCCACCTTTATATTGTGGCTCGGACCGGTGCTGGTGGTCATTATCGGCGCGGTGATGATTTTTATGCGTTCCCGCCGTGGCGAAGTGCGTTTGAAAAATATGACCGAAGAAATGTCAGAACAAGAGAGACAGCGCCTGGCGCAGTTACTTAAAGACAGCGACAGGACAGGATCATGAGTATTTTTTGGCTGTGTATTTTAGTGATGCTGGTGATCGCGCTGGCGCTGTTTATCGTGCCGGTGATCCGTGGCGATCGCGCGGAACATACATCGCGCGATGCGCTGAACAAAGCGTTTTATCATCACCGTTTGAGTGAGCTTGAAGAAGACGAAGCGCAGGGCGTGGTGGATGAACGTCCGGCGCATATTCAGGAATTGCAGGAAAACTTGCTGACTGATATCCCTGACGGCTACGTACCGGCTGCATCACAACCGATCGGCCGCTGGACGCTGGTACCGGGTGCGATTTTGCTGGTGATCATCACGCTGGGCCTCTATTTATATGCGGGCGGATTAGGGCAGGTGAGTGCGTGGAATCAGGTGATGCAGCATATGCCTGATTTGCGTCATCGTATCGCGGATGATCACGGTACGCCGCTGACCGCAAGAGATGTGCAGGATTTAGGGCTGGGATTACGGACCGATTTGCAGGCCGATCCGAAAAATGTGCAGGACTGGGTGATGCTTGGCCGCGTGGGGATGGCGCTCAATAACGCCGCTACGGCCACGCAGGCTTACGGCCATGCGTATGAACTGGCCCCGAATGATATGTCAGTGAAACTCGGTTATGCCGAAGTGTTAACCCGTTCGTCTGATCCGCAAGATAACCTTACCGGCGGCAATCTTTTACGCAGTATGCTGGAAAAATCTCAGGGTGATCTGCGTGTATTAAGCTTGCTGGCCTATAATGAATATGAACAAGGTCACTATCCGCAAGCTATTGGCGCGTGGGAAGTTATGCTGAAAATTCTGCCTGCGGGTGATAAACGGCTTGAGATGGTTCAGGCAAGCATTGAACAGGCAAAGCAGAAAGCGGGAATCGATCAGGTTAAACTGGCGGTAAACGTAACGCTTTCTGCGGATGCTCAGCAGAAACTTCCGCAGGATGGCACGGTCTTTATCTCGGTGACTGATGGCAGCAGTCCGGTGCCGGTTGCAGTGAAAAAGTTGCCGATGAGCCGCTTCCCGCTGGCGATTACCGTGGATGACAGCAACGCGATGATGCCGGAACGCTTGCTTTCTTCGCTGCATCAATTAAAAGTACGCGTTCGTATTTCACAAAATGGCCTGGCAACACCGGCCACAGGTGACTGGTACGGCGACAGTCCGCTGACCCATTTTGCCGGTAACGGCCAGGTCAGCATTGAAATTAATCAGCAGGTTCCTTAATCAGGAACCGACGATCAAAAACAGGGAGATATCCATGAACTTACGCCTGACTGGGCTGGCGTTTGCGACAGTTTTGCTGGTCGGTTGTGCCGGCACGTCCGGATCATCGGACAGCGAACAGCAGGGACGATCTGATCCGCTGGAAGGTTTCAACCGCGCGATGTTTAACTTCAACTTTAACTACATGGACCCATATGTACTGCGTCCTGTGGCTGTTGCCTGGCGTGATTACGTGCCCCAACCGGCGCGTAACGGCACCAGTAATTTCCTGAGTAACCTTGATGAACCGGCCAGCATGGTGAACTCCTTGCTGAAAGGCGATCCGTACCGTGCGGCGATCCACTTCAACCGTTTCTTCCTTAATACCCTTCTGGGGATGGGCGGTCTGATTGATGTGGCGTCGATGGCGAACCCGAAACTGGCACGCGAAGAAGCGCAAGGATTCGGCAGTACGCTGGGACATTACGGGGTGGGTTACGGCCCGTACGTGATGTTGCCAGCTTACGGCAGTGCGACAATTCGTGATGAAGGTGGCGATCTGGTCGATGACCTGTATCCGATGCTCAGCTATCTGACCTTCTGGATGTCAGCCGGTAAGTGGGTATTGCAGGGCGTAGAAACCCGTGCTGAATTGCTCGATTCTGACGGCCTGATCCGAAACTCTTCCGACCCTTACCTGATGATCCGCGAAGCGTACTTCCAGCGCCATGACTTCCTGGCGAGAGGCGGTCAGCTGACGCCGCAGGTGAACCCGAATGCTGCACTGATTCAGGGTGATCTGAAGGATATCGATTCAGAGTAATCTTCTGATCAAGTTTATCCGTTTCAGATTCAGAGACAAAAAAAGCGCCTTTCGGCGCTTTTTTCATTTATGTGCTCTGTCGTGAAAACCGGTTAGAAGCTGTAGTTAAAGTTCGCACCGTACAACATCGCGGTACCTTTAGCCTGGAACTCATAGTTAGGCACGCCGTCAGCCACTTTCTCGCTGATATTCACAGTCTGGCCATGCATGTAAGACACACCGACATCGACGGAAGCATCTTTATTGAAGGCATAAGTGGTACCGGCTGAAATCCAGAAGCGGTCCTGATCCGGGATAGAAATGGTGCGGTTATCTGCCGGAACCGGGCTGTCATCGAAGGCAATACCGGTACGGAATGTCCAGTTATCATCGTAGTAATAGGTGGTACCCAACGCGATGCGGTAAGCATCATGGTAACCTTCATCTTTCTGGAACAAGGTCTGGCCGTTAGACCCGGTGGCTTTCAGCTCCTGGAACTGGCTCCAACTGGTGTAAGCCAGGCTGTAGTGAATCGCCCATTTCGGTGCCACTTTGTTATAACCGGACAGTTCCCACATTTCTGGCAGGTTCAGGGTCAGGGAACCCGGAACGGTATGGCCGCCCGTGCCGCCTAACGCTTGCGGAATGCCGTTGCGGTATTCACCGTCGAAATCGATTTTGACTTCAGAGCGGTAGGTGAAACCGTAGCGGTTATTATCATCCACTTCATACAAGATACCGGCGTTCCAGCCGTAGCCCCATTCGTTGCCTTTCAGCTTAGCGGCTTCGGTATCTGCCGGCAGCAAACCGCCGGTTTTAAGCGGCACCAGTTCGCCCGCAGTACGGCGGATTTTCGCTTTCGCGTAGACGGCATCAAAGCCCACACCGAAGCTGAAATTCTGGTTCAAACGGTAAGCAACACTTAAGTTAGTGTTAACGGTGGTGAGGTCTGTTTCACCACCGATCGGGCCTGCCGGATAACTATCGTTAAATTCTGTCGCCAGACCGTAGTTAGACGTCGCAGATGCGCCGACCGCCCACTGGTCATCCAGCGGCATAATAAAGTGGATATTTGGCACCCACTGATTAGGCGCAATGTTACCTGCATCAGTACTGGCCCCGGTGACCGGGGATTTGCCCGTCACACTGACGTCCGGATCGACGTAAACCGCGCCCATAGAAAACGCCGGGCGGTTAAACATGGTCATGGTTGCCGGGTTACGGCTGCCGGATGCGGCGGTGTCAGCGATAGCACCTTCGCCTGAGAAAGAACGACCTAAACCCGCAGCAGTATATTCATTTAACTGAAAACCTGCTGCGTATACATTGGAGGAAACAATTGCCACTGCAGCTGCCAGAGCTGATCTTTTAAACAGGTTTTTCTGGTTCATGACCAAAACCTCAATTTTATGTTTTTTATCAAACAATGTTACACGAAGTAACAATGAGCGCGGGATTGTAGGGTTCGTTATCAGTCTGACAAATCAGACCAGTGAGCGAAGTATAGGTCTGACCTGTGGTGTAGTTGCAATAATGTTTCATTGATATTTATAAAATGATGCAAGAAATTGGATCCACTTAACAAAAAACCAACAATAAAAGTTCAATTAAGAAACGTTAAAGTGATAACGATGACGTAGTTTTAATCGATTACTTACATATACGTGATCTGGATCACTTCAAAGGCACATAATAAGTAAGTGCTAGTGTGTTGTCAGAACGGCGGCGTAAAATACAGGCTGGAAATAAAACTTTATTCGCAAACAGGCCAGACGGTGGACGTTGCCGTTGATGCCGGGGAGAAAATTATGTCTGACGTAACCATGTCCTCTAAATCCACTCAACCTCTGCACTCCATTAACAAATGCGGCGCAGAAGAAACTGCGGCCTGCTGCTGTGTTGATGTGGGCACCATCATGGACAACACCGATTGCACCGCTTCTTACCTGCACGTTTTCGAAACCGAAGCGCAGGCCAAAGAAATGCTGCAAACTCTGACCGAACGCGCACGCGGCGTTGAATCGGAGCCGTGCGAAATTAACAGTAAGATTGAAAAAGTTGACGGTGGCGTTGAGCTGAAAGTGGATTTCACTTTCTCCTGCCAGGCAGAGACCATGATCTTCCAGCTCGGATTACGTTAATTAATTCTGCTTTTAAAATGCCGCTGCCAGACAGCGGTATTTTTTTGTCTGCTATTTTTTACAGCCTCTTTCTTCTCACTCTCATTTCAGAAAAGTTTGCTGTTGCTCGCACTTCAAACCCTTTCACTTTGCCAAATGTAAATACATAGTTAACACTGAGTTATCAGGTCTGACCTCTTAAGACCCTATTTACTCAGGAGCTTGTATGAACAAAGTCATTCCACTGGTTACGCGTGAAGGCGATCGCATTGCGATTGTTGATGGTTTGCGCACGCCGTTTGCCAAGCAGGCCACCGCCTATCACGGGATCCCCGCTGTGGATTTAGGTAAAACCGTGGTCAGCGAGCTGCTGGCGAAAAGTGGAATCGATCCGAAAGACATTGATCAGCTGGTGTTCGGACAGGTTGTCCAGATGCCCGAAGCGCCGAATATTGCGCGCGAAATTGTGCTCGGCACCGGAATGAATGTTTCGACCGACGCCTACAGCGTTTCCCGCGCCTGCGCGACCAGTTTTCAGGCGGTGGCGAACGTTGCCGAAAGTATTCTCAGCGGCACAGTGCGCGTCGGGATTGCGGGCGGGGCTGATTCCTCATCGGTGCTGCCGATTGGTGTCAGTAAACGCCTCGCCAGAGCACTGGTTGATGTCAATAAAGCGCGTACGCTGTCGCAGCGTCTTGCGATTTTCAGCAAACTGAAATTACGCGATCTGCTGCCGGTTCCTCCGGCGGTGGCGGAATATTCCACTGGCCTGCGCATGGGTGATACCGCTGAACAAATGGCAAAAAGCCACGGTATTTCCCGCGAACAGCAGGATGAGCTGGCGCACCGTTCGCACACGCTGGCCGCGCTGGCCTGGGAACAGGGGTATCTGAGCTCACAGGTGATGGCAGCGCAGGTTCCGCCTTATCGTGAAGTGCTGCAAAAAGACAACAACATCCGCCTGAATTCAGAAATCGGGCA
>Ga0153981_1000078_pt1 | contig 29275 bp, 24 predicted proteins | sample TSGA065MetaG_FD_104714 | JGI IMG/M metagenome (GOLD analysis project Ga0153981, IMG submission 104714) | Attine ant fungus gardens microbial communities from Georgia, USA - TSGA065 MetaG | ecosystem: Host-associated > Fungi > Mycelium > Unclassified | place: USA: Georgia, Magnolia Springs State...
AGATGTCGGCATAACCAAAATTTTCTTTAGGGCTGAAAGCACGTTATTGAAATTAATGTATTCAGGTGGCAAAACGGGAGATATTTTCGCCAATTTATAAGCTACAACGATGTGTTCAGTCGAGAATATGCGCTATATCATTATGTGTGCTGTTTTTATGACCAATACTTCAGGCGCCAATCTCCGTCATAACTCCTTCATTTTTCTTTATTCATTCTTTCTGTGACTCCAGACTTAATAGGTCTGGAGTCACAAACATTTTGCCTCTGTTTCGCAGGCTTGCTATAACTGCGCACTGTGATTTTTCTGATGGAATTCAGCGGGCGGGCAATGTGGTTTCAGGAACAGAAGTCGAAGCGGATTTTGCCGCCGAAAATGTAGGCCGCCACGTTCTGGCCTATCTTCAGCAGGTCAAAATGACACCGCTAGCGAAACTGGACGATTTTGACGAAGAGGGTAATGCGACGGTCCGGCAGGTGATCAATATCTGGATCCGACTTTCGCTGATGCTGACCCGACGTCGTCCGGAAATCGCCGTCTCTTCTTTGATGAAACATGTGCTGCCGGTGATCGGGGATGTCCCGCTGAACAAAATTTCACGCCTGCGCCTGAACCGGTTGTTCAATATTTTGCTGGCCGAAGGGAAAATTTCGGAAGCCAAACGGGTTTTTGCGCTGTGTAAGCAATTCTTTGGTTGGGCAGAAACACAGGGTTATCTGGCACATTCGCCGCTGAGTTCCATGAAACGCCGTGATGTCGGTGGCCGTAACACACCGCCGCGCGAACGGGCGCTGACCGATGCTGAGATATGGGTGTTCTGGCATGGTCTTGATTTATGGGATATTTCAGAACAATGTCGGTGGGCATTACGTCTGTGTTTGCTGACCGCAAGACGGCCGGATGAAGTGATCCGCGCGCGGAAAGACGAGTTTAATTTGCGAATTGGCGTCTGGCGGCAGGGCACCCGAAACAAATCAGCTCGCGATCACAGTCTGCCTCTGCCGCCGCTGGCGATTATTTGCATCAATGCCTTATTAGATGCCAGCCCGAAAGACAGTGCCTGGCTGGTTCCTTCCCCGAAAGATGCACAGAAACCGTTATCCAGAGGCGCAATTACGCAGGTGATCCGTCGGATGTTGCGCGCCGAGCGTGGCCTGGGCATCGATGCTTTTTCGACCCGCGATTTACGCAGGACTGCACGTTCCAAATTATCGTCCCTCAATGTCCCCAACGATGTTGCCCGCAAAATTATGAATCACTCACTGGAAGGCATCGACCGGGTTTACGACACTCACGACTATTTACCGCAGATGAAACAAGCGCTCGAAGCATTTTCTGACAATATAAAGGGCATTATTGACGCCCCGGATTACTTCGATTTACGCCACAAATATGAAGGCGAGTTTCTGGAACTTCCGGAAATTTCGCTGCTTTATATGGAAAGATAACGTCACTTAAATGAATTTCAGGCTCAATCCTCTTCATTTGTAAACGTGCCGGGCAACGCCCCAAACCTTCGCTGGCACGGTTTGCAAAGCTGAACTGCTACACTTGGATATTGTTCGTCGTTGCCAGAAGATTAAGGAAATTATGATGCATTCACCACAATCGAACTTGGCCGGTTTACCCGAACCGACCCGGACAATCCTGCTGAGTACCGGAACCGCGGAACAAAAGCGTCAGGAAATTCGCGCTTACTTTATTCAGACATGGGAGCTCTATGAAAGCCTGTTTGATTGCCTGACCGACGAACGTGCATATTTCACTAAAGCGATTTCACTGCGGCATCCGCTCATTTTCTATTTCGGCCATACCGCTACTTTTTACATCAATAAACTCATGGCGGCGGGGCTGATCCCGCAGCGTATCGATTCCCATATTGAGGCGATGCTGGCGATCGGCGTTGACGAAATGAGCTGGGACGATCTCGATGATCAGAATTATAACTGGCCCACTGTCAGCAATTTACGGGCATACCGCGACAAAGTTCGCGAAGAAGTTCTCGGCATTATTGAGTCGATGCCGCTGACGCTTCCCGTTGGCTGGGACAGCCCGGCATGGGTGATTCTGATGGGCATCGAGCATGAACGTATTCATCTGGAAACCTCCAGCGTGCTGATCCGTCAGTTGCCGGTGAGCTGGGTCACCCCGCAGCCGCACTGGCCCGCATGCGACATTGCCCGGCATGACCGTCAGACCGTACCAGAAAACGAAACGCTGGCGATAAAAGGTGACGTTGTCACGCTAGGTAAGCAGGACGACACTTACGGCTGGGATAATGAATACGGTTCTGTAACACATAAAATCCAGGCATTTAGCGCCAGTAGAATGCTGGTCAGTAACGCAGAATATTTCTCATTTGTAGAAAGCGGCGGTTATCAGGACACAAAATGGTGGGATGAAGAAGGCGCCGGATGGCGGGACTTTGCTCAGGCCGAAATGCCGACTTTTTGGGTCGGTTCGGCAACCGAACCGGAGCAACTGAAACTTCGGTTAATGACCGAAGAAGTGGCAATGCCGTGGGACTGGCCGGTTGAAGTGAATCAGCTGGAAGCGGCAGCATTTTGTCGCTGGAAGGCGGCACAAACGGGCGAATCTGTGCAGTTGCCGACGGAAGCTGAATGGATGATTTTGCGAAATCAGGTACAAGGGGACCAGCCTGATTGGGAAACTGCACCGGGGAATATCAACCTCGCCTGGTGGGCGTCGTCATGCCCGGTCGACCATTTTGCGCAGGGGCATTTCTTCGACATCGTGGGGAATGTGTGGCAATGGGCGTCCACGCCGATCAGCGGCTTTGAAGGTTTCCGCGTGCATCCGCTTTATGATGACTTTTCCACGCCAACATTTGACGGCAAACATTCGATGATTAAAGGCGGAAGCTGGATTTCTACCGGTAATGAAGCCCTGAAATCCTCGCGTTATGCGTTTCGTCGTCACTTTTTCCAGCACGCCGGTTTCCGGTATGTGATATCCGGTCATCAGGAAATACAGACGGTGAATCCTTACGAAACGGACGGCCTGATCGCGCAGTATCTGGATTTCCAGTACGGGCCGCGTCATTTCGATGTGCCTAATTATGCTGAGCAACTGGTTGATATTGCAGTGAAAAATGTCGGTTTGCGCGGAAGGGCGCTGGACATAGGTTGTGCGACCGGACGCGCGAGTTTCGAGCTGGCACGACATTTTGATTCTGTTGTCGGAATGGATTATTCGGCCCGATTTATTGATGTTGCTTTAGCGCTGGCTCGCGGCGAAGCCTGTCGTTATGTTATTCCGGAAGAGGGTGATCTGGTCGATTATTGTCAGGCCTCATTGTCTGAAGTGAATATCGATGCAGAGCAAACCGGGCGCGTGAGTTTTGTGCAGGGGGATGCCTGTAACCTGAAGCCGCAGGGCGAACTGTATGATCTGGTTCTGGCCGCGAATTTACTGGACCGTTTGCGTGAACCCGCGTGTTTTCTGAAAGATATCACGCCGATGATCCGCAGTGGCGGGGTGCTGATGTTGTCCTCGCCGTATACCTGGTTGGAAGAATTCACGCCGAAGCAAAACTGGCTTGGCGGTTTCCGCGAGAACGGAGAAGCGGTGACAACGCATCAGGCTTTGCGTCGTCTGCTGGCCAGCGACTTTGAAGAAATTCAGGCACCGCAGGATATTCCGTTTGTTATCCGCGAAACAGCCCGAAAATTCCAACACACGTTGGCAGAACTTACGTTGTGGCGTAAGCGATAAAACGCTGCTGATTTCAGTCAACAAATATCAAACGGTCACGAAAATTGGCCGTTTTTTATCTGGACATTTATCCTGCAAGAATGCATCTGACGCAGGAATTGAAGTTTCCACTGTTTTTTATTTGGTGAACTTTAAGAATGTTGTAACTAAATTTAGGTTTTAAAAACCGCCCTGAAAAGGGCGGTCAGCGTAAAAGTGGCGAAGTGTGATTATTTATCCGTCGGGCCACAGCCGCCAATCATTTTAGAAATTGAAATGGCCGGGTGAAGTAAGTAAGTGTAGTCGCAGTTTTTCTCTTTATTATAAACGCTACCGGTACAACCAGAAAGAGTGGCAACTAAGGCAGAAAGAAGTGCGAACTTGATGACATTTTTCATGTAAATCCCTTTAAAAATAATAGTGTAATTAGTGCCGTTCAGGAACCTGACGACGACAGCAATATACGCCGGAAAAGTCTGCGCATACAAATAAAACATCTCGTTTATTCATTTTATTTAATGAGATTATTCAATTAAATCAGTTTGTTATTACTCTTTTGTATATTTGCATATTGGCGCATAGATAATTAATATTGTTTAGGTGGAATAATAATTTCAAATCCAGCTACATTTCACGGAATAACAGGGCTTCAATCGCCACTGATTTAGTGACACACTGCCGTTACTGCGACTTAAGGACACACGTCTTCTGATGAAATTGATTCTGCCTGGTTTGTTTTTAATGCTTATCGCCGGTACTGTTTCCGCCGCATCCGTTTCAGGATTGACCGAAGCACAATGTGTTGCCATGAAAAATACGCATATTCCGGCTTTGCGCATTGGGCTTCCGACGCGGGGGGCCGTCATAACGACCGTCGCGATTGCCGGTCAGCCCGTGGAAACTCATTGCAAGCTCGAAGGGCAAATCAAACCGGTTGATCCGAAAGCGCCAGATATTCAGTTCCAGCTTTATCTGCCACTCGTCTGGAATGGCAAGGCGCTTCAACTTGGCGGCGGGGGATTCGATGGTGCCATAAAAGGGGCAGATACCGCACGGCTCGCGCCCGCGTCCGTACCCGGCGCTCTGAAACAAGGATATGCCACCTTTGGCAGCGATTCCGGCCATCAGGGTGGGGTGTCCGACGCATCATTTACGCTGAATGAGGAAGCCTGGAATAATTTTGCCGGGGCACAGATTAAAAAAACGCACGACGTGGCGGTGGCACTTATTGAACAGGCTTATGGCCGAAAACCGTCGCGTCTCTATTTTCAGGGCAACTCTCAGGGCGGCCATGAGGCGCTGGCCGCCATTCAGCGGTATCCGCTCGATTACGACGGCGCTATTGCGATCCATCCGGTTTACAACGTTGTCGAACTGCATATGGCGGGAATTCGTATCGGACAGGCTGTTTACAACACGCCGGGAGCCTGGATTTCACCGGCAAAAGCCGCGCTGATATCCAATTCCGTTTTAAGTGCCTGTGACAAACTGGACGGGCTGACCGACGGCATTGTCGCCAATGTGGACGCGTGCAGGGCAGCCTTTAAACCGGAAAGGTTACGTTGTCACGATGGCAAGGATAACGGTGACCTTTGCCTTTCGGATGCGCAATTATCTTTGGTGGAAATGCTGAGTAAACCGGTGTCCTTGGGTGTGAATTTACCCACCGGCGATCACTTTGCGCCCTGGCCGATTTTGCTGGGCGCTGATGCCCCTGCGCTGGTCAGCGTGTTCGGCTCGGGCGCTGATAAGCCAAAACCGGCCTCATCGAACATCATCATTTCCTTTCCATATATGATGGGCGATCAGGCAGTGCGGTATGAAGTCATGCGTTCGCCGGATTATGATTCCCTGCAATTTAATCCCGCGCAACATTCAACACGGCTGAAAGAACTGGCGTCTCAGGTCGATAATGACAATGCAGATATCAGCGCTTTTGTTCAGCACGGTGGAAAATTGCTGCTAATGCACGGCACGGCAGACATGGCGGTGCCACCGGGAAATACGCTGGCTTATTACGAGAAGCTTAAAGCGCGGTTTGGGGAAAAAGAATTGCATCAGTTTGCGCGATTCTATCTTGCCCCCGGATTTACCCATAGCAGCGGCCCGTTCCGCGTGAGCTGGGATTCCCTCGGCACGCTCGATAAGTGGGTGGATCACGGCATCGATCCTGGCCAGCAGATCATGATTGATACCAATAAAACCACTGCCGGTCGTGAAATGCCGCTGTGCGAATATCCGCAGTTTCCCAAATATAAAGGGCAGGGAGACACAAAATCTGCTTCGAGTTTCGTGTGTACAACTGATTAAGTACACCGGCCACTGTATGAGTATTCACCGGATGGCGGGTACTCCTTTCTGATCAAATGCAAGCTAATTTACCTATATATAATCACAGGTGAATGAACGTTCTCAAAAAACTTGAACATCCGTCCAAGTCTTGGCATTATCCTCTGCTGTCTCTTCACCTTCGGATTTTTCAAGTGGCCTATCTCTGTAAAGAAGCGCGCAAGACAACCATTCTTGAAGCCGCCGCCCGGGTTGCGCGCTATGAAGGATTGGCTGCCACCACGGTGCGCCGTGTTGCTCAGGAAGCGGGGGCCGCAACCGGTCAGGTTCATCATCATTTTTCCAGCGCAGGAGAACTTCGCGCGCAAGCCTATACGCAGGTGATGAAGATCCTGAAAGAACAGTTGCTGGAAAGAAGTCAGCAGATGACCGCCCGGGAACGGCTCAACCTGCTGTTGATTGATCCCCAGGATGATCAGTCGCTGATGGCCATTCCGCTCTGGCATGAGGCCATGTTGCTGACTGAACAAGAGCCGCTGATGAAAGCAGCTTTTGCGCTGTCTGTGGCCGACTGGCACGAACTGGTATCTGATGCGATTGAATTCGGTCGCCAGAAAGGTGAATTCTCCAAAGGCGAATCCCCGGAGCATATATCCTGGAGGCTGATTGGTCTGAGCAGCAGCATGGATGCCATGTCGCGTCTCGAAACGCTCGGGTTAACCAGTCAGTGTGCGGAATACAATTTACACCGCGCCATCCAGAATGAGTTGTATGTCAGTGAAGCTGGATGTAAGGAAACCTCTGATGTTTAAAACTTATTTGCTGCTCGGCCTGGCGATTATTGCCGAGGTTATTGCGACCAGCAGCCTGAAAAGTTCTGAAGGATTTACCCGTTTGTGGCCAAGCGTTGTCACATTGCTGGGCTACACGATTGCCATCTTTTTATTGTCTCTGACCCTGAAAACCCTGCCGACCGGTATTGCATACGCGATCTGGTCCGGCGTTGGTATTGTCCTGGTCTCCGCCATTGGCTGGTTTGGTTACGGGCAAAAGCTGGACACCCCGGCAATGATTGGCCTCGGGCTTATCATCGCGGGCGTGATTGTCGTGAACGTGTTTTCAAAATCGGTCGCGCACTAACTATGGCGACTTTATCGCAGCACAGGGAGTTCATTTTGCAGAGCGAACAAAAACCTGATTTCCATGATGACTTGATCAAAGAGTTACTCTATTGGATCGAAGTCAACTTAAGTGATCGTCTGACCATGGAAAAAGCCTCGAAGAAAACCGGTTATTCTCCCTGGTATCTTCAGCGTCTGTTTAAAAGTAAAACAGGTTTCGCGCTGGGCAAATACATTCGTGACCGTCGTCTGACGATGGCCGCGATTGCTTTGCGGCTGACCAATATGCCGATCCTCGATATTTCGCTGTATTACTCTTACGATTCTCAGCAGACGTTCACCCGTTCGTTCAAAAAGAACTTTGCTGAAACGCCGGGAATGTACCGCCGGAATGCATCGTGGACCATGAGTGGCATCACGGCACCGCTGACCGTGGATGAGTTTCCACCGCCTGAATATGAAATTGTAGAATTGCCGGAAATGGCATTCGAGGGCCAGACTTCAACGCATTCTTATCCGATTGAAGCGCTGTTTAACGCCAAAAATCACGTACATCGTGCCGAACTGTTACGCTATCTGGAAACGCCGGAATCACTCCTCGCGCCGGTCTGGGGCTTATCCGATTGTCGTCCTGATACGAATGATGAAGTCGCCAATGCATTACAGATGGATTATACGGTCGCTCATGAAGTGAAGATCAGCGATAACCATGACATTATGGTGCCCGCCAGCCGTTATCTGAAGATCCGTTATCCTTATGATCTCAGCCGCCTGAATGATTTCATTCTGTATTTGTATTCAGTATTTTTGCCGACGCTTGGTCTGGAATTCATCATGCAGCCGGATCTGGAAAAATACTCCCGCGAATCTGCACTAAACGGTGTGACTTGCGAATATTACATTCCGCTGGCCCGACACTGATTTCTTCACTTGCAAAAACACAAAAGCCTCCCGAATGAGAGGCTTGCAAGGAAAATACATCCCGTTAATTAAAGACCATACCACCGTCAATCAGTAACGCCTGACCGGTCATATAATCGGAGTCCGGGCCTGCAAGGTAGGAGACGCAGGCGGCGACATCTTCTGGCTCTGAAAGACGTTTCAGGGTGATGTTTTTCGCAAACTCCTTCGTACCGTAGCCAACAGGCTGACCTGCGGCCGCAGAAACCTGGCGGTCAATTTCTTCCCACATCGGCGTTTTCACGATGCCCGGGCAATAGGCGTTTACGGTAATTCCCAAAGAAGCCAGATCGCGCGCTGCGGTTTGTGTCAACCCGCGCACGGCAAATTTGCTGGAACTGTAGATAGCCAGTTCTGGGTTACCGACATGGCCCGCCTGAGAAGAAGCATTAATGATTTTGCCGCCATGCCCCAGGGATTTGAACGCTTTCACCGCCGCCTGGATCCCCCAGATAACGCCTTTCACATTGATGTTATAGACTTTATCGACAATTTCCGGCGTGATGTCTTCGATCAACGTTGTCGGCGCGATCCCGGCATTATTCACGATGACGTCAAAACCGCCGAGCTGTTTTGTTGCAGCCTCAACGGCGGCAAAAACCTGTTCGCGGTTTGAAACATCTGCCAGCTGAGCAATTGCTTTACCGCCCGCATGATTAATTTCTTCGGCAACTTTCTTCGCTGTTTCCCCGTTGTAATCCACAACCGCAACAGCAAATCCATCTTTCGCCAGACGAAGCGCAATTGCACGGCCAATCCCCTGACCGCCACCTGTTACTAAAGCCACTTTTCCATTTTTAGACATACCACTATCCTCTATGTATTCGGTTTCTTTTCAGGTGCTGCGCGCAAGGCACGGCCAGACCAGCCCGGTACCTTTGCGTGAGCTCCGTACTGGTTTACGCCTCTGAGTCAGCATGTGCAAATGTTAGCCACCGTAATTAACTGTACTCACACTAATAGTCAGTGAGCGTCAGAATTTCGAACGGAGTCGGGTAGAATGCATGAACCGAACGCAATAAAGGATGTTGGAATGACAGAGTCAAACAGTGCAACTTTCCGGGAACGCCTGACCGTATTGGCGCAATCGCTACAGTTAGCACCCCAGGTAGCTGAGAATCAGGTTTTGGATCGCATGGCGCTGAGTTTTCGCAAATTGCTGAACTTTCTGGCTGAAGATAACAATCTGACACAGAGCGTTTTTTTGTTACCCCCGGAAGGGCCGGAAACTCAGACGATGCTCACCGCTGTCATTTCAAAAAATCTGGCGTTCAGCCAGCAGGACAAACTCTTTCGTAACGATATTCCGGCTGAACTTCTGGCACAGTGTTTCACCGGCATGCTGGTACAGCTCGCACATCAGGCGGCCAGCCCGGCGCAGCGCCACCAAAACAGCCTCGCTTGTGCAAAACTGTTCTGTGAAGGTGTCTGGCTGAGGGAATAGGGAAGGGATTCTGCTTTATTCTATTAATGAGAAAGCAAAGCATAAATCGTTGGTTCAAATCGCACTGCAGAAACGGTTAACTGAAGTCATTCCAGCGGCAGACAATGTCTGTCTGATTTTTTAAACAGACGTAATGTTCAACCGGAGGCCTGTATGTCAACGACTGCACAAACTACTGAGCAACGCTCGTTATGGCAGCGCATCACTCATCGCAAGGTGAAGGATCAGACTGAAGAAAAGACGCAGGACACATCGCGTCTGCTGGAGAGTTTTCTGGCTACAGGCTGCCTTTACGGCATTGATGTGGGGAACACAGACCCGGCGTGGTTTCGCCGCTCGTGACCGTTATATTCGCTTATTGCGCTTCAGTTATTGGAATGAACTGTGCAACGGGCGAATCTTCTCCTGATAGTGCAAAGCTGTACCCTGAATAGTTGGTGTTGCCGTTGCGTTGTGTGGACAGCGTAGCTGTAGCATCAGGTATGAAGGTTGTTGTGGAAAGTCTCTCTGACCTCGTCGTAGAAATTTTAGTTCTCTCTCATTTGTTGAGCCCATAACTTTCGCCGGTTATGGGTTTTTTTATGCAAAAAAAAGCCCCGCAGTCAGGCGGGGCAATAATAAGGCCGTTGACAGGGATCACGGCAAGTTAATACGAATAATTAAAACCAAGGAAGGGGAAATTGAATTGCAGTGATGATTCTGCAACTCGGTAATTAATTTACCACAAAGTCATTCTTTATTTTAAATATATTATTTATATGGTTTGGTTTTTAATATTCACGGAACATATAATTAAATGCCTTTGAAATATTTAGCAATAAATAATAAAGCCAAAAACAATAATTCTCCTACAAAACAAGGGAACTATATAGGTAGTATTAGTGCGAGCACCAACTCATTAATAAAGTACATATAATAAATTTAAGTATTCAATTAAATGATAAAGGAATGACGTCATGAAATTAAAAGCACTGGCTCTTATTATTCCAGCATTACTGGTGGCAGGCGCAGCGCATTCAGCTGAAATTTATAACAAAGACGGCAATAAACTTGACCTGTACGGTAAAGTCGATGCGCGTCATCAATTCTCCGACAACGTTGGCGACGACGGTGACGAAACTTACGTCCGCGTAGGCTTTAAAGGTGAAACTCAGATTTCTGACCAACTGACAGGTTACGGCCAGTGGGAATATAACGTTCAGGCGAACAACACTGAAAATAACGGCACTTCAGGTAACGCAACCCGTCTGGGTTTTGCGGGTCTGAAATTCGGTGACTACGGTTCATTCGATTACGGCCGCAATTACGGCGTAGTATACGACGTTGAAGCCTGGACCGATATGCTGCCAGTGTTCGGCGGTGACTCTTACACCAATACCGACAACTTCATGGTCGGCCGTGCTAATGGCGTTGCAACTTACCGTAACTCTAACTTCTTTGGCGCAGTGAATGGCCTGAATTTCGCAGTGCAATATCAGGGCGCAAACGACGGCACCAATGATTCAGAAGGTACAAACAACCATCGCGATGTACAACATCAAAATGGTGACGGTTACGGGTTATCCACGACTTATGATTTCGGTATGGGCATCAGCGTTGGTGCAGCGTATGCCTCTTCTGACCGTACCAATGATCAGTCTGCTGACAACCGTGGGGATAAAGCTGACGTCTGGACGATTGGCGCGAAATACGATGCTAACAGCGTTTATCTGGCCACCATGTATTCCGAAACACGGAATATGACGCCATATGGTGACAGCGATATTGCAAATAAAACTCAGAACTTTGAAGTAACCGCACAATATCAGTTTGACTTCGGTCTGCGCCCGGAAGTTTCCTACCTGCAATCTAAAGGTAAAGATCTTAACAACGGCAACGGCGGTAAAGACAACGATAAAGATCTGGTTAAATACGTTTCTGTCGGTTCTTACTACTACTTCAACAAAAATATGTCTGCGTATGTTGATTATAAAATCAACCTGCTGGACAACGATGATGACTTCTATACAAACCAGGGCATCTCTACCGATGACGTTGTTGGTGTAGGCATGGTCTACCAGTTCTAATTATTCAGCGTTAACCTGAATATTAGGAGCAATAAAAACCCATCTCCGGATGGGTTTTTTTACATTTAAATCCATAGGAATATTTATTATTCTAACCACTGCGCAACACCGCCGTGGCGCGAACAGGTTCCGCGATGATGTGTACTGAAACTATAAGTTCCGTCACGACATTGAGCAGACGCGCCTTCTGGGACATTCCCAGATTTACTGTGTGCCGGTTTATGGACGCTTTGCCCGTCAGAATTAATATAATCTCCTTGTTCTATAAGTTCGCTATCCTGTGAATTAGTTTGTTTTGCCAGTGCGGGCTGAAAAAGCAGAATGCCAGTGATTATTAAACAAGCGAATAATCGCATGATGTTGTTATCATCCGGTGATAAGAAAGTGTGCGCAAAGCGTACTCTCCGTTTACAGCGATGCAATCCTGATATTTAACCATTAATGACGTGTATAAATGAGGTGCTTTAACCATTTTCCTGCCCGCGTAAGATTTTGGTTAAGATTCGTATAAAAAGACGACAAATCCTTGCCTGATCCTACTGAAAAATCTCTCAAGCGCTTGAATTTAAAGAGGTGAAAACCATAAATAACCAGGGTTGATTATTAAGCGATTTGTGCTCTACATGATTGAAATCTATTGATAAATCGCATGTACAACCGACGGAGTATTTGGTATATTATTGACCAGATCACGTACAGGGCTATTTCTCTGTGATACGGTGTTTTACCTAAGACTTGGTTTCTCAGGACAATGACATGTTAGATTATCGCTTTCCGACAGCTATGCAGATGGTGTTTTGTATCGCTCAGTCCCAAAAGGCTGGACAGCGCTGCACCAGTGCGATTTTAGCAACGGGTCTGGAAGCCAACTCCAGTTTTATCCGCAAACTGATGGTGCCGCTGACTCAGCACGGCATTATTGTTTCCACTCTTGGTCGTACCGGCTCTATTAATCTCGGACGTCCGGCGGAAGAAATCTCCCTGCGCGATATTTACTGCGCGGTCATTGAAGATAAGCGCCTCTGGGCTGCGCGGCCTGATGTTCCGGCCCGCTGCGTGGTCAGCGCCAATGCCTGTACATATTTCAAAAATATCGTCAACGAAGCCGAAGAAGCCTCGCTTCAGGTTTTAGCCCTCCATACCGTGGCGGATGCGCTGGCGGAGTTCGAACGCGGCGGCAAGTACAAATGCACCAAAGATCTGGTCGCAGAACATGCAGAGAATGTTTCCTGCTCCAAGTAAACCGCAGAAAGCATTTTACTCGTAGCGTGAATTTCAAATATAAAAAAGCCGGGAGATTTCCCGGCTTTTTGCTGTCTGGATTTAGTCCAGTGTTATCAGACCGTCTGCGTTTCCAGCACTGCTTTCTTACGCGTCACCAGCTTGCGCAGTGCGACATAAAACACCGGCGTCAGGAACAGCCCGAATAGAGTCACACCTAACATACCGGAGAACACGGTAATCCCGGTCACGCCACGCACTTCCGCACCGGCACCGTGGCCGAGAATCAGCGGAATGGTCCCCGCGATGAACGCAATCGACGTCATGACGATAGGGCGCAGACGCAGGCGGCACGCTTCGAGGGCGGACTCGATAATCCCTTTGCCCTGCATTTCCAGTTCGCGGGCGAACTCGACAATCAGGATGGCGTTCTTACAGGCCAGCCCCATCAGAACCACCAGCCCGACCTGCACGAAGACGTTATTATCGCCGCCGGTCAGCCAGACGCCAAACAGCGCGGAAAGCATCGTCATTGGCACAATCAGGATCACCGCCAGTGGCAGCGTCCAGCTTTCGTACAACGCAGCGAGCACCAGGAACGCCAGCAGAACAGACATCGGGAAGACGATCAGCGCCGCATTGCCCTGAGTAGATTGCTGGTAACTCAGATCCGTCCATTCGATATTCATCCCGTTTGGCAGCAGATTTTTCGACATCGCGGTCAGCTCGGTCATTGCCTGCGCCGAAGAGAGAATGCGCGGGTCAGCATCGCCAATCAGATCTGCCGCCGGATAACCGTTATAACGGATTACCGGGTCAGGTCCGTAGGTGGTAGTGATGTTGAGCATGCTGCCAATTGGCACCATTTCACCTTTATCATTACGTGTACGCAGATTGCCGATATCTTCCACGCTGTCACGGAACTGGCCATCGGCCTGCGCCATCACTTTCCAGGTACGGCCAAAACGGTTGAAGTCATTGATGTACGACGAACCGAGATAAACCTGCAACGTACTGAATAACTCATCCAGTGAAACGCCCTGAGCCTTGGCTTTATCACGGTCGATATGCGCATCAAGCTGCGGCACGTTGGCCTGATAAGAGGAAATCGGGTAGCCCATTCCCGGCGTTTGCATGATGGCACCGGACATCGTATTGATCGCCGTTTGCAACGCACCGTATCCCAGCCCCGCGCGATCCTGCACGTAGAGCGAATAACCCGACCCCTGGCCTAATCCGAGGATCGGCGGTGGCATAATCGAGAAGGCAAACCCTTCCTGAATCTGCGAGATTTTGGCATTGATTTCCGCGTTAATCTGCGCCGCCGTACGGGTACGTTCGCTCAGCGGTTTCAGGGCGAAGAATACCGTCCCGGTGTTTGGCGTATTGGTAAACTGCAGCGCATTCAGGCCGGGGAAGGCCACCGCGTCAATTACGCCGTCCGTACTTAACCCCATAGCGCTGATTTTGCGGATCACCGCATCAGTGCGCGACAAGGAAGACCCTTCCGGCATTTTCACACCGGCAATCAGATACAGTTTGTCCTGCGTCGGAATAAATCCGCCGGGCACCGCTTTAAACATAACTGCCGCGGCGCAAAGCAGCAGAACGTAAACACCAAATACCGCGCCGCGGCGACCCAACGTTTTCGATACCGCATTCTGATACTTATGCGAACTGGCATTAAAGAAGCGGTTGAACGGCCGGAAGATCCACCCAAATAACCGGTCAATCAGACGCGAGGGCATATCCTTCGGCGCACCGTGCGCTTTCAGCAATAAAGCCGCCAGAGCAGGGGAAAGCGTCAGTGAGTTGATGGCTGAAATCACGGTAGAAATTGCAATCGTCACCGCAAACTGTTTATAGAACTGACCGGTCACGCCGGAAAGGAATGCCATCGGTACGAACACCGCGCACAGCACCAGCGCAATCGCCACAATTGGCCCGGAAACTTCCCGCATGGCCTGATGCGCGGCCTCGCGTGGCGCTAAACCTTCCTCAATATTACGTTCGACGTTTTCCACCACCACGATGGCATCGTCGACCACTATCCCTATCGCCAGAACCAGCCCGAACAAACTGAGCGTGTTAAGCGAGAAGCCGAGCAGATACAAAATGCTGAATGTCCCGATCACCGAAATCGGTACGGCCAGCAACGGAATGATCGACGCACGCCAGGTTTGCAGGAACAGAATCACCACCAGCACGACCAGCACCACGGCTTCCAGCAGCGTATGAACCACGGCGCTGATGGAATCACGGACAAACACGGTCGGGTCATACGGCGCGCGCCATGTCATACCTTCCGGGAAACGCGTCGACAGCTCGGCCATTTTTGCGCGCACGGCGTCGGACAAATCAATCGCATTCGCGCCCGGCGACTGGAAGATACCAATCCCGACCGCATCCTTATTATTGAGCTGCGAGCGCAGGGCGTAACTGCCGGACCCCATTTCGATACGTGCGACGTCACGAAGACGGACGATTTCGCCATTGTCACCACTTTTCAGGATGATTTTGCCGAATTCGTCTTCATCTTTCAGACGGCCCTGCGCATTGATAGACAGCAAATAATCGCTATCTTTCGGCATAGGTTCTGCGCCCAGCTGGCCAGCAGAAACCTGCACGTTTTGCTCCTGCATCGCTTTCACGACGTCAGATGCCGTCAGACCACGCGCCGCGACTTTGTTCGGATCGAGCCACACGCGCATCGCGTATTCACCCGCACCGAAAATCTGAATCTGACCGACACCCGGCAGGCGTGCAAGCTCATCTTTCACTTTCAGCGTGGCGTAGTTGCTCAGATACAACGAGTCGTATTTACCGTTCGGCGACACCAGATGCACCACCAGCGTTAACGTCGGCGACTGCTTCTGCGTGGTCACGCCCTGACGGCGCACATCCTCCGGCAGACGCGCTTCGGCCTGGGCCACGCGGTTCTGCACCTGAACCTGGGCCTGATCCGGATCAGTGCCCGGACGGAAGGTCACAGTCGTCACCAGCACGCCGTCTGAACCGGCGACAGATTTCATGTACACCATGTTTTCAACGCCGTTGATAGCTTCTTCCAATGGCGTCGCCACGGTTTCAGCAATCACTTTCGGGTTGGCGCCCGGATATTCAGCGCGAACCTGCACACTCGGCGGCACCACATTCGGGTATTCGCTGACCGGCAGCAGGGGAATGGCAATCGCCCCGGTGACCAGAATTAAAATCGACAAAACAGCCGCAAATATTGGCCGGTCGATGAAAAAGCGGGAAAAGTCCATGAGTCAGGATTCTCTTTTATTGAACTGCGGCGGGAGTAGGCGTCACGCTGTTGGCCGCCATAGCGACCGTTTTCGCGTTTACCGGCATTCCCGGCATAAAGACTTTTTGCACGCCGTCGATAATCACGCGATCACCGGCTTCAAGTCCTTTCTGAATGATGCGAAGTCCGCCGGACATCCGCCCGGGTTCCACATCACGACGCTGCGCCTTGCCGTCTTTATCCACCACGTAAACAAACTTGCGATCCTGATCGGTCAGCACGGCTTTATCGTCCACCAGCATGGCGTTGAACTGCGCGCTGCCCGGCAGTTGTACGCGGGCAAACAGGCCCGGCGTAAACGTGCGGTCGCGGTTATCAAGCAGGGCGCGCATACGAATAGTGCCGGTTCCGGAATTAAGCTGGTTATCGGTGAAATCGACCACGCCCTGATGGGGATAGCCATTTTCGCCAACCAGCCCAACGTGAACCGGCAGGCGGTTTTGCGGGTTATTGCTGCGCTGGCCGTCTCGCGCCATCGCCTGATAACGCAGGAACGTGCCTTCATCAACGTCAAAATAGACATACACAGTATCGAGGGAAACCAGCGTCGTCAGTACGCTCGCGGTATCACCGGCTGTCACCAGATTACCGGTAGTGATCATGGCGCGGCTGGCGCGTCCGTCAATCGGCGAGGTTACGCGGGTGAAATCAAGATTGAGCTGCGCCATATCAAGCTGCGCCTGCGCGGCCAGAACATCTGACTGCGCCTGCGACGCGGCAGAACGGCGCTGCTCAGCGATTTCTTTAGAAACTGCCTGCGTGCCGATCAGCGCTTCGGTGCGCGCGGACTCGCTTCGGGCCAGACCGGCCTGATTGCGGGCGCGTACCAGTTCGGCCTGAGCCTGTTCCTGTGCAGCGCGATAAGTCCGGTCATCGATGGTGAATAACACCTGACCTTTTTTGACTTCCTGTCCTTCCTGATAATTCACTTTGTCGATGTAACCCGACACGCGCGGACGCAGCTGAACGCTCTGAACGGCTTCGACGCGGCCATTAAAGGCATCCCATTCGCTGATTTGCCTGATTAAAACATCTGCCGCGCTGACCTGCGGGGCAGGCGGAGCGGCATTTTGCGCCACGCTGTTATCGCACCCGGCAAGCAGGGCAACAACCAGCGCAATCCCGGAAAGACGCAACGTCAAAGGCATGCCGCCGGAGCGGCCGCGTGCATTAACCTGTAATTTTTGCAGGTTCATCATTATTTTTATTTCCAGTGAAGTAAGTGCTGCCAGGCAATACACCGGCCTGTCCTCCGGGTAACGTCCTTTGCCTGATCTGACTTTTTTGGGGCTTATGCCGTTCATCAGCACAATTATGTATCAATGTCTGATACAGTTAGTTCGAGGGGATTGTAGGGATGCCGCTACTAAAGTGCAAGAAATACTGTTACACTTTCTGTGCTATTTTACAGAACGTTTACTTCGGGGAAGTGGACTATCCCGTAACGAGGAATTAAATGTAATAGTAAAACTTGCATTTAAGTCAAAACTGCGTCACTTTATAAAAAGACGAGCTGCCCCGGGGGGCGCCGAACAATAAAAAAGCCGGAGAGAGAGTCCATGAGAACCGAGGATTTCATTCACGACCTGATCGACTGGATCGATCACAACCTGGAAGAGCGTCTGGATATTAAAACCGTCGCCAAGCGGGCAGGGTATTCACGCTGGTATCTGCAACGGATGTTCAAAGAACACACTGGTTTGCCGATGGGTGAATATATTCGTGAGAAAAAACTGAAGAAGTCCGCCGATATGCTGGCAAGCAGTGGCGAACCTATTGTCAGCGTGGCGATTTCGCTGGGCTTTGATTCGCAGCAGTCGTTTACGCGCAGTTTCAAACGCCAGTTTGGACAAACACCGGGCGACTGGCGCCGGGGCCTGAGTCTGGCAACAGAATGTCAGGGATGTCTGCACTGAGTTTCCTCTCCGCTTTCTCTTCTCCCTGAGACGGCGTGTACCACTGGCCCGGCTTTCGTCGGGCAGTGAATTTTCTACCCAATCTTTTATTCCAATCCCATTAAAACTCCACGCTCACCGATCCGGCAGGCTTTCTGCTGCACATTCTTCACGGGCTCCGTTTGGGAAACGGAAAATATTGTACGTTAAGGTTGTTTTTTGTACTGACTGACATCAACTGGTCGCAAAGGACGATACTTCCCTTCAGCCAGTTTTTTATTGTTTCGCCAGATGTAACCTCCCGTCAGATTAATGTGCTCCCAGCCCAGCGGAGACAAGTGTGACAGCAATTGGCCATTGAGTTGTAGCCCCTTCTTTTTCAGCTGGTTAATGGCGTTTTCCATATATACGGTATTCCACAATGTGATCGCGGCGGTGATCAGCGTAAGGCCACTGGCGCGGTAACTCTGGTTTTCCAGACCACGATCCCTTATTTCACCCAGACGATGCATGAAGATGGCTCTGGCAAGGGCATTGCGGGCTTCTCCTTTGTTCAGACCGGCCTGAACCCGGCGTCGCAATGCAGGATCACGGAACCAGTCCAGCATAAACAGTGTTCGCTCAATGCGGCCGACTTCCCTCAGCGCTTTAGCAAGCCCATTCTGCTTAGGATAGCTGGCCAGCTTTTTCAGCATCAGAGAAGCGGTCACCGTTCCCTGCTTTATTGAGGTCGCCAGCCTCAGAATTTCATTCCAATGGGTTTCTATCTCTCTGATATTCAGCGGAGTTGTGGAAATAATTGACTGTAGAGCAGGATATTTATCAGCCTTCCCCTGAATAAACAACCGCTTGTCATGAAGATCCCGGATCCTTGGTGCAAAAGCGAATCCCAGCAGATGCATCAGCGCAAAAACATGTTCCGTGAAACCTGCCGTATCGGTGTAATGCTCCGTGATTTCAAGATCACTTTCGTGATATAGCAGGCCATCAAGTACGTGGGTGGAGTCACGAACACGGCTGATGACTTTGGTGTAAAACGGACTGTACTGGTCAGAAATGTGCGTATAAAACTGTACTCCCGGCTCCTGACCGTACTTCAGATTGACCTGACCGGCATAGCGACCATGGCTGCCAACCCGAAAATTCTGGCCGTCAGAAGATGAAGTTGAACCGTCTCCCCATAATGCCGCCAGCGGGCGTGACTTCTGGGCATTAACCAGTTCAGCCAGTGCAGCAGAGTACGTTTCATCGCGGATATACCATGCCTGCATGTTTTCCAGCGAAGCTCGCGTGGTTCCCGGACAGGACTCTGCCATTTTGGTCAGCCCCAGATTGATGCCGTCGGCCAGGATGGTGGTAAGTAGCAAACGGTTATCCTGCGGGCGGGTAAGCGGGTTCTTTAGATGGGTAAAATGTCGCGTAAAGGTTGTCCATTGCTCAACTTCATCCAGTATTTCTGTAATTTTTGGGTGTGGCAACATGTTGTAAATCAGGTCGGCCAGTGGTGATATTGTGGAAGGAACGCTGTTATCCAGCGGGGTGATCTTCAGACCTTTATCTGAAATACCCACATCGGGAAGATCCCCGGTAACGGCCATTGCGTTAACTTCCTCCAGGCGGGAGGCCAGCAGCGTCAGTCTTGCCTTAAGGTAAGCTTCGCAATCGGTTTCGACAGATATATTTAACTGATTATTATTTAATAACTTTTCGAAATCGAATCCTGGCATAAGATAGTCATCGAAGTTTTTGTAGCGCCGGGAACCCCGGACCCAGATATCACCGGCCCGTAGCGCTCCCTTCAGCTCGTTCATTGCGCAAATTTCATAGTATTGCCGGTCAATACCTGAGGGGGTGATCACCATCTTTTTCCAGCTCTCAGGAATGAAATCCAGTGACGCTGATGAGGGAATCTTTCTTAGCTGCTTACGATACATTTCACGGATAGTATCGAGGGCATCATTAAGAGATAAGGCGGCCGGAGTGGCCCTCAGTTGCAGTGCCGATAATAATCGGGACGAATATTTACGCAGCGTGCTGAATTTTTCGGTAATAAGATGAAGCGGTTCGAAATTATCCTTACGTGCAAGGAGCCGGGTTTCCTCCAGGCTGGCGGCAAAATCTTCCCACGATAATATCTGTTCAACAGCATACAGAGGATCTTCGCCTGCGTTGCGTGCATCAAGGATCGACTGTCCGACGGAAACATACTGGCGTAATTTCTGCTGTATCAGCTTACCTGTTTTCTGGAGGCGTTCGGCTTGCTGACGTTTTGCCCGGCTGAACATACTGCGCAGTATACGTTCATGCAGTTCTATAATTTCATCAATGATTGTGGCTCTGGCCTCAGTCAGTACACAGACCATCGTTGAATATCGACGAACAGGGGAAAAATCAGCTAAATCCCGGCTGCTCATTTTGCGGCCTTCCCGCGCCAGTTTCAGCAGTCGATTCTGGTGAACGGTTCTCTCCACGCCTTCCGGTAGCGCCAATGCTTCAATGGCGTTAAGGCGGTCTATATGTTGCAGGACATTCTTTCCATTGATCTTCCCCGGAGGCTGAAGCAACCACGTCAAACGAGAAATTTGTTTTTCGGCTGTTACTAGTAGCGCATCAAGGGCTGATTTATGCGTGGCGTTAAGGTGCTCATTCAGCGTGATATAAACCACTTTATCACCCAGAGTCATCGCTTCAGCACAGGTGCGTTCCACAACATCAATACCAGGAACAATAATTCGCCGCTGATGCAGGTACTTCAGTAATTCCTCTGCGATAAGCATGCCCCGATCTGTCCTGGTGGCCTTAGGGAGCAGATACTGGACACATTCTTTCTGAAGCTCCCCATTAAAGGCCTTCAGTTCCAGATAACGATAAAGTTCTCCCAGGTGCTCACGCCGGGTTGTATCTCGGCCGGAAATATATTCCTGCCAAAGTTCTGCTGAAAGTTTAAGGCGGGTACCGATGACTCTGACTAATTCTGCCGATGGGGGCGATTTTTTATCCGGAGCAAACCCGATATTTTTCAGATAACAGAGAAGAACGGCAAAACCAAACCGGCTGGCGGGTTTACGGTGAGCATTAATAAATGCCAGATCCTGCTCACTGAAATACGCCATCCGTGTCAGCGTTAACTCATCGTTCGGTAATGCCAGTAATGATTCTCTTTCCGACAGAGAAAGAATCTGCCTCCTTGCCATATAGTTTTCCTCGTAAATTATTCCATGCGGTATTTTTAACAAAGAGAGTTATCGCATAAGGGTACACCCTGACACCATAACCAAGACGTGACGGTACGCGATGAATGACATAACCTATATGCGATACTATTAATGCAATAACCTAAATGCGACAACACGGTGAAAAAATGTTCATCAGAGCTTATTTGAGGGCATCGACCGAAGATCAGTTCGCTGATCGGGCAAAAGAGATGCTGGAGCAGTTCGTCTTGGAGCGGGGACATAAAATAGCCAGTTACTACCGGGAGAATATCAGCGGTACAAAACTCGACCGCCCGGAGCTGGGGCGCTTACTTATGGACAGTCACCGCAATGATATTTTGCTGATCGAGCAGATAGATCGTCTGACACGCCTTAGCAACAGTGACTGGATGACGCTGAAAAAAAAGATCGAACAATATGAGCTGCGGATTGTCAGCCTGGATGTTCCTACCTCATGGCAGGCGTTGTCGGATAAAGACCCTTCGCAGGCGGACCCGATTACCCGCGCAGTAATAACCGCCATCAATAACATGATAATCGATCTGATGGCCGCAATGTCGCATAAGGACTGGCTGAGTCGCCGCCAGCGGCAGAAACAGGGGATTGAACGGGCGCATAATCTGGGTAAATATCGTGGTAAACAGGCTGATAAGGAGCGCCACCATAAAGTGCTGTACTACCGTCAGGTAAAAAAATTGAGTATCAGGGAAACTGCGGATGCAACGGGTTACAGTCCCTCTCAGATATGTAGAATCCAGGCTCTGCACCGGAAAAGCCAATCAGAAATAGAATAGTTGCATGACTACGCCACACAAGGGATAAAAATATAATATAATTCCCAGTTAGCGAGTTGCAATCCTGTTTTTAGACGCCCAAGATGAAATATCTTTACCCTGAGCGCCGCACTCATCACTTTCGATTGCTCAAATCCAGCCAGTCAATTTCCTGTTCTATTTTGCGGTATACCCCGTCACCAATTTTTTCACTTTTACGTAAATCATCGAGCGTCTCCCTGGCCAACAGAATATTTTTGTCAGGAGTCATACTTTTCGAATCAGAAATTGAAGGAGCATCAGTGCGCATTATTCCGAATACATAGGCTCTGGCCAGTTTAGTTTCCGCTTCTGATTGATCGTCGTAGGGTAAATTTAGCAAACGCAATAAAAGCCTGAGTGTTAGTCCCTGAAGCAACAACGTCCCAAGAACCACCACAAACGCGACAAGTAGGATGAAATTACGATATGGAAATCTATCAGGCAATGCGAGTGCTGCTGCCAGCGTAACAATCCCCCTCATACCTGACCAGCCGACAACAATCCCCTCTTTTAAGTCATCTCTTCCCAGGCTGACGCCGGGTGCAGGGCGAATCAGGCCACGTACATATAAAAAGTGATACAAGAAGACCCAAAGAACGCGTACCAGTATTACGGCAGTGAGACTGATGAATGCTATTCCAACCCACTCAGGCCGGATCAAAGGGAGAATATCGCGAAGCTGCAATCCCACCAGTACAAAAGCTAAAATATTCAGTACAAAAGTCACCGTTTCCCAAATCGCAAATGAAATAATCCTGACGCGGGCTGACATGGAAGATGACGGCGCTCTGGCTGCAGTCAGACCGTAGCAAACCACAGTAATAACACCGGACAAATGAAGGTGTTCAGCGAGGACCCATACACCAAAAATTGTGACAAATTGCAGAACGGTCGATGTAGCCGGGTCTTGAATTTGTTGCAGTAAACGAACAATAACTTTGGCTAAAATCCAACCGGCACACACACTCCCGACGGCTACAAGCAGAAAGGCCGTCAGTGCATCCGCCACATGAAATGAACCGGTGACCAGGGTCTGTACCGCGAGTCCATAAATTAATAACGAAGAAGCATCATTAAAGAGACTCTCACCCTCCAGAATGACTTTGATTCTGTGCGGTAATTCAATCTGCCTCATTACAGCGATTGCGGCTACGGCATCAGTCGGAGCAAGTAAAGCTCCAAGAGCTATAGCCGCTGCCCAGGGCATGTCAGGGAAAAAAGCCTTTGCGATAAATGTTACAGCAATACACGTCAATCCTACTGCAACAACGACCAGAGAGAGTATCGGGAGCTTATTTCGTCGCAGGTCGCGAAACGAAATATCATGAGCGGCATCCAGCAGAACCGGCGCTACCAGTAAAGCCAGGATTAACTCACTTGAAAGACTGAAAACGGGGATCCCGGGAATAACAGCAATCGCGGCTCCCAATAAAGCCAGAAAAACCGGATAGGGAACTTTTAACCTTCCGGCGGCTAATGAAAGTAAGGCTGCTCCCAGCAACAAAACGAGGATAATTTCAAAATTCTGCATGAGTAGTTTCTTCCTGAAAATACGTACTATTATTAATTATCTATATCTGACGTAAAAATTCACGGCTTGCGGTGTGAGTTTCCATTGACCGTTAGTTTTTTAGGTAAGTTATGACCGGTTCAGAACGTCGGAAATAATGGACAGTATTGTCTTGCCTGGTTCGCGGGAAAATTCCGGCGCGAGTTGTGCAGCAACTGTTAATACCGATGTTTGTACTGCCCCAGCCTGGCTTGCCTGCACAAGCGAAGCTGACTCTGTGCGTGAAGAACGGCTGCCAATACAGTCAACGACTACATGAACCTGGCCAACTGACATTTAATACATTGCCGCAGCTGTTGGCTGCGGTGAAAGAAGGACATGGTCTTTGCTTTGTCCCTGAGGATGTTATCCAGGCGGATGTAGATGACGGGCATCTTGTTAAAGTACTGGAAGACTGGAGTCCGACATTTCCGGGATATCATCTTTACTATCCCAGCCAACGGCAACTCTCCGCCGGTTTTCAGGTGATTGTCGACTGCCTCCGTCACTCCCAGTAAATAAAAAAGGCGCAATTACGCGCCCGTGTCATTGAAGACATATATCAGTCCGGTATTTTGAAACCATAGGTGGCCAGATCCAATGAATCGGGGTCCGGACCACCACGAACGCCAGTTTCAAGTGCATCAATCGCTGCGATTTCATCGGATGAGAGTCTGAAATCAAACACGTCGAAGTTTTCGGTAATCCGGTGCGGTTTAACGGATTTTGGAATGGCGGAGAAACCGTGATCCAGATGCCAGCGAAGAATAACCTGTGCTGGCGTTTTCGAATATTTCTTCGCAATGTCAGTGATCACCTTATCTTCGAAAGGATTTTTCTCTGCATTGTTGTAGGTATAAGAACCTCCCAGCGGGGACCAGCATTGCGTGAGAATACCGTAACGGTCGTTAGCCGTACGCCATTCAGCCTGTGAATAATACGGATGAACCTGGATCTGATTAACAGCGGGGATGACGTCGGTTTCGGCAATCAGCCTGTCTAGCTCAGATGGCGTGAGATTTGATACCCCAATAGCACGCACTCGTCCTTCAGTCAGCAACTTTTCAGCCGCTTTATAAGCCTGAATGGTCTTATCAAACTCTGACGCCAGAGGCTGATGGAGTAACCAGAGATCCAGTTGCTCAATACCCAATTTATTCAGGCTGACATCGAAGGCGCGCAGCGCGGGTTCGTAACCGTAGTTAGTGATCCATAACTTGGTTTCGATAAAAATATCCGCGCGGTTAACGTCCGACTGTCGGATCCCCTCTCCGACTTCACGTTCATTAAAATAGGCTGCGGCTGTATCGATCAAACGGTAACCGGCATTCAACGCCGTCTTCACCGCTTCTGTGGTTTCTTCAGGCTTGGACTGGAAGACACCCAATCCGAGTGCAGGCATTTTCACGCCGTTATTCAACGTAATATAAGGATTTTTACCGTTCATATGAGTACCGTTTATCGTTGTATTGATGGCATACGTGATGCCATCAACAGTAATAAAGATGAGGTGATTTTAATCAGTCGCTGACGCGGGTACTGAGGCTGATAGAGGGTCCATAGGTGAGCAGCGGCTTCAGCTCCATCATGACTTCTGCGACATGCGGGTTTTCGGCATGGCTGGTTACCGCGTCCTGGTTGACCCAACCGTCAATGATATAAAACGTGTCGGGCTCATCGATTTTTTGATAGAGATCGTAATACAGGCAACCTGCTTCCAGGCGTGCTGGCTCAACAAATTTAAGAACAAGTTCTTTAACGTGTTCACGATCCTCAGGCTTGCATCGCAGTTCACAGATGATGTGACGTTCTTCTGATTTTATTTTCTGCATTCCCATATCCTCAATTTTTACCTGCATAAACACGCGTCATCCCACCATCGACAATCAGGTCAATACCGCGGATGTATGTGCTTGAATCGGACACGAGGAAGATCAGCGCATCAGCGATATCTTCCGCAGTGCCCACGCGTCCGGCCGGAATTTCTGTCGAAACACGCTCTGCGTAAGAGGCAATATCGCTATCACTCATTTTTTGTTCGTTGCTGTAACCTTCGGTCGGCACCACACCCGGGCTTATTGTGTTGACCCGAATATTGCGACCTTTAAGATCCGTGGTCCAGCTGCGAGCCAGAGAACGTACGGCCGCTTTGGTCGCAGCATAAACAGCAAATCCAGGTAGTCCCATATCTGCTGTAATCGACGCATTTAGAACCACAGAAGAACCGTCACGCAACACGTCCAGCATGCTCTGCATAGTTAGTACAACACCTTTAATGTTGGTACTCAGTTCACTGTCGATCTGTTCTTCAGTCAGTTGTTCAAGCGGCGTGGCGTGACCACCGCCCGCATTAGCAAACAGAATGTCGAGATGTCCTTGCTCAGTTTTAATGGTTGCGGCCGCCCGCAACATGTCTTCTTTACTCGAGACATCAGCGCGTATCGCTCTCGCTGAAGTGCCCAATTTGCTTATTGCATCGTCCAGTACATTTTGGCGGCGGCCAGTGATATAGACTGTAGCGCCGTGTTCAATCAGCCGTTTAGCCGCACCGAAACCCAGCCCGGTTGTTCCGCCAGTGACCAGTGCGATACGGCCTTTAAGAGATTGAGTCGTCATGATGTTGTCCTCTCAAACATGAATATGGGATCTGACCGGCGACATCCTGCCGCCGGTGAAAAAGCGAGGCTTAGCGGTTGATGGATTTCATCATTGCAGCGGTATAGCGTTCGCCCTGAACGGGAACTTTTGCCAATACGTCAGCAATTTCCTGCAAATCGGCACTGGTGAGTTCAACCGTTGCCCCGCCAACGTTTTCTTCGAGGCGATGGAGTTTAGTTGTGCCAGGGATCGGTGCAATCCATGGTTTTTTGGCCAGTAACCAGGCCAGAGCGATCTGTGCCGGTGTGGCTTGTTTACGTTTGGCGACTTCCCCAATCAGCGTCACCAGATTGTGGTTAGCCTGACGGGCTTCATCAGCAAAACGCGGAAGACTATTTCGCACATCACCTTCAGCAAAGGCGGTATTGCCATCAATTTTTCCTGTCAGGAAGCCTTTACCCAGCGGGCTGAAAGGAATGAAGCCAATACCCAGTTCTTCCAGTGTTGGGATAATGACCTGCTCAGGCTCACGGGTGAACATTGAATATTCACTTTGCAGTGCAGAAAGTGGCTGAACAGAGTGTGCGTCACGGATAGCTTTGACCCCTGCTTCACACATCCCGAAGTATTTCACCTTCCCTTCTTGAATAAGGTCACGCACGGCACCGGCCACATCTTCCATTGGCACATTAGGATCAACACGGTGCTGGTAAAAGAGATCGATATAATCTGTTTTCAGACGTTTAAGGGACTGCTCAACCACGATGCGGATACGTTCAGGACGGCTGTCGAGGCCCGCCGCGGCGTTACCGTCCTTGAAACCAAATTTTGTCGCGATAACGATTTGGTCACGGAAAGGTGCTACTGCCTCACCCACCATTTCTTCATTGACCTGACCGTACGCCTCTGCGGTATCGAACAGCGTAACGCCACGTTCATAAGCTGCGCGGATAAGCTTGATGGCCTCAGCTTTGTCAGTTGCAGGGCCGTAACCAAAAGTCAGTCCCATACAACCCAGACCGATTGCCGATACTTCCAAACCACTGTTACCTAATTGTCGCTTCTGCATGTTGAGTCTCCTGTTTGTGGATTTGAACGCCTCACAAGCACTGCTTGATTAGGTGGCGTGTATTTACTTTAGGGGATGAAGCAGCATTACAGAAGTGGCATACTTAGATAACCGATATGAAGTGAATTCATAATGAACCATACAGACTTTAATCATCTTGCCGTTTTCATTACGGTCGCGCGCGAAAAAAGCTTCACCCGCGCCGCAGCACATCTGGGCGTTTCACAATCTGCAATCAGTCATAGCATTCGTGGTTTAGAAGAAAGGCTGGGGATCCGTCTATTGACCAGGACAACTCGGGGTGCGGTGCCAACAGAGGCAGGAGAGCGGCTTCTTGCGAATCTGGTTCCTTACTACGACGGAATTGAAACCGAGCTTGCGACTTTGGGAGAGCTACGGGAAAAACCGGGTGGCACGATACGCATCAGCTCTCATGACCACGCGGCAACCACGATCCTCTGGCCAAAACTCTCAAAACTGCTGAGGGAATACCCGGATATTACGCTTGAAATCAATGTTGACTATGGACTAATTGATATTGTCGCGGGGCGTTTCGATGCGGGTGTGCGCATCGGCGATCAAATTGCTAAGGACATGATTGCCATGCGAATTTCACCTGATTTCCGTATGGTGGTTGTCGGCTCTCCTGACTATTTTGCCCGATACCCTAAACCACAAACACCACACGATTTGACCTCACACAACTGCGCTAATCTACGGCTTTCAACACACGGCGGCCTGTTTGCCTGGGAGTTCACTAAAGAAGGGCAAGAATTACGGGTACAGGTTCCCGGTCAGATGATTTTCAATACCTCACCCCAGTTATTAACTGCAGCACTGGAGGGATATGGGCTGGCGTATGCCCCGGAAGATGTGGTGCAGAAAGATATAAGAGAAGGGAGACTGGTGGCGGTTCTTGAGGACTGGTCACCCATATTACCTGGCTACCACCTTTATTATCCGAGCAGAAGACAGGCATTACCTGCATTTAAACTGATATTGAATGCTTTAAAATTGAATCGAGTTTAATAAGAATCACGTGAAAATTGCTTTATATCCAGTCACATTGAAGGTGGTCGAAAGTGGTTTAATTTTAACCTAAACGTACAATATTTTCCGTTTCCCAAACGGAACCCTTCACTGAGTCCTTGACCCGTTTTGGGCATCAGCCAGTCTCCTCTTGTGCCTGCAATAGTCAGGACGTGATCAACCCAACAAAAATCAACATCAAAGTTCACATAAAATGAAATGATGTTTCAATTTGTTGAGTTGTGCGAATTTTGACGCTAAACTCGCTCCATTACTTCGGCGCCGGGCCGTGCCCGACATCATTCAAGACGTCCGACGGAATCGCGTATTCGCCTCCGTTTTATGAAAAAAGGAAACATCATGATTCTGGATAATTTCTCTTTGCAGGGAAAAGTGGCTGTTGTCACCGGCTGTGACACCGGATTGGGTCAGGGTATGGCCGTAGGTCTGGCAGAAGCGGGCTGTGACATTGTGGGGATCAACATTGTTGAACCGACTGAAACCATCGAACGCGTGGGCGCCACCGGCCGTCGCTTTCTGAGCCTGACCGCCGATCTGAGCGACACTAAAGTGATCCCGGCGCTGCTCGAACGTGCCGTCGCCGAAATGGGGCATCTGGATATTCTGGTCAACAACGCCGGGATTATCCGTCGTGAAGACGCCATCGAGTTCAGCGAAAAGAACTGGGATGACGTCATGAACCTGAACATCAAATCCGTCTTCTTCATGTCTCAGGCCGTTGCAAAACAGTTCATCGCGCAGGGTACCGGCGGGAAAATCATTAACATCGCGTCGATGCTTTCCTATCAGGGCGGCATCCGCGTGCCTTCTTATACCGCGTCAAAAAGCGCCGTGATGGGCGTGACCCGCCTGCTGGCAAACGAATGGGCGAAACACAATATCAACGTGAACGCCATCGCGCCGGGGTATATGGCGACCAATAACACCCAGCAACTTCGTGCCGACGAAGCGCGCAGCGA
>Ga0153981_1000079_pt1 | contig 29226 bp, 25 predicted proteins | sample TSGA065MetaG_FD_104714 | JGI IMG/M metagenome (GOLD analysis project Ga0153981, IMG submission 104714) | Attine ant fungus gardens microbial communities from Georgia, USA - TSGA065 MetaG | ecosystem: Host-associated > Fungi > Mycelium > Unclassified | place: USA: Georgia, Magnolia Springs State...
CCAGTGGAAAATCATACCGATATGATAGCCCATGTCATTCAACTCAGAGAGAAAATTTCGTTTATGACTTCATCGCAAACCGCCAGACAGGAAAACGGCGTGCATTATTTCAGGCAGGGCTGGACGCTCATTTCCTTACCCGGGATACGACGTTTTGTGATTTTACCGCTGGCCGTGAACGTTGTCCTGATGGGCGGCGCGTTCTGGTGGCTGTTTACCAAATTGGGAGAGTGGATCCCGGCGATGATGAGTAAAGTCCCGGCCTGGCTCAGCTGGCTGGATTATCTGGTCTGGCCGATCGTCGTGCTTTCGGTGCTGCTGGTGTTCAGCTACTTCTTCAGCACGATTGCTAACTGGATAGCCGCGCCGTTCAGCGGATTACTCGCGGAACAGCTCGAAGCGCGCCTGACCGGCAAACCGCTGCCTGACAGCGGTATCTGGGACATCATGAAAGATCTGCCGCGCATCATGAAACGCGAATGGCAGAAACTGGCGTATTATCTGCCCCGCGCCGTGCTGTTGTTTGCATTGTATTTCATTCCGGTGATTGGCCAGACCATCGCGCCGGTGCTGTGGTTCTTCTTCAGCGCGTGGATGGTGGTGATTCAGTATTGCGACTACCCGTTCGATAACCATAAAGTCAGCTTTGCCGATATGCGCCGCTCGCTCGGCAGCAACAAAATCGACAACATGCAGTTTGGATCGCTGGTCAGCCTGTTCACCATGATTCCGGTGCTGAATCTGGTGATCCTGCCCGTCGCCGTTTGCGGGGCCACTGCCATGTGGTGCGACCGTTACCGCGTGGTGTATGTAAAAAATAATATCGACGTCAATACCACGCGAAAATAGCGGCACAATCCGCACTTCAACTGTATTTTTTCCTCAACAGCCGCCTCCGTGCGGCTGTTTGCTATGCTTGACTTTTTTATCCCAAACTTATTTCTTAATAACGGATCGGTATAGCAAATACCAAAACCTTACTTCACTCGGAAAGCCGTTCGCGTATGCTTTTCTGATTCCCACTAATTTCATAGTGTTGAAAGCTTCACACCGTGAATATTTCATACAGTTAAAGGACGGGTTATGAGCAAGATCTATGAAGACAATTCATTAACAATTGGCCATACGCCACTGGTTCGCCTGAACCGTATCGGTAATGGTCGTATTCTGGCTAAGGTCGAGTCACGTAACCCGAGCTTCAGCGTGAAATGCCGCATCGGCGCGAACATGATTTGGGATGCTGAAAAACGCGGCATTCTGACCAAGGATATCGAACTGGTTGAACCGACCAGCGGGAACACCGGGATTGCGCTGGCGTACGTCGCAGCCGCGCGCGGGTATAAACTCACGCTGACCATGCCGGAAACCATGAGCGTTGAACGCCGTAAGCTGCTGAAAGCGCTGGGTGCAAATCTGGTTCTGACAGAAGGCGCGAAAGGCATGAAAGGCGCGATTGCGAAAGCCGAAGAAATTCAGGCCAGCGATCCGGATCGTTACCTCATCCTTCAGCAGTTCAGCAACCCGGCAAACCCGGCGATCCACGAACAAACCACCGGCCCGGAAATCTGGGAAGATACCGATGGCGCGGTTGACGTTCTGATTGCAGGTGTCGGCACTGGCGGCACTATCACAGGTACTGGCCGTTATCTGAAAAGTAAAAAAAGCAGCGTCACGCTGGTAGCCGTTGAGCCAACCGATTCTCCGGTAATTACTCAAACACTGAATGGCGAAGAAGTAAAACCAGGCCCGCACAAAATTCAGGGTATCGGTGCCGGTTTTATTCCGGGCAACCTGGATCTGGAACTGCTGGATCGCGTCACGCTGATCACTAATGACGAATCAATCCAGATGGCACGTCGCCTGATGGAAGAAGAAGGCATACTGGCGGGGATTTCTTCCGGTGCAGCCGTTGAAGCCGCCGTGAAATTGTCAAAAGAACCGGAATTTGCCGATAAGACTATCGTCGTTATCCTGCCATCCTCCGGCGAACGCTATCTGAGTACCGCATTGTTTGCAGATTTGTTTACGGAAAAAGAATTGCAACAATAATGCCACATCCTTAAAAGCGATTAAAAAAGCACCTTTCGGGGTGCTTTTTTGTGGGCTACGTCAAAGTTTATACCACTCCATCATTGATTTTACGCGCCAGGTTTAGTATTTAACCGGACAATTATTTCGCTGCGTGAAATTAATCGCATCCATGACGCCGCCCGCTGAATCGATTTACCGATTTGTTACATGAGGGAAAAAAACGGCATAATGGCGGAATAACAGGAAAGCTTGGATCTAGGGCAAAGTGTTTTATCGCTGAGTGCGCTATTTTCTCTTTTCTGTTGCATCTGAACCTGCCCCTGAACCATAGTCAGGCGCTAATCTCTACAGGCTAAAGTGAAGCCTATAAGCTAAACTTTAGTCCCACAACATTACTTTAATAAGTTGGGGAAACAACAATGTTCCAGCAAGAAGTTACTATTACCGCTCCTAATGGTCTGCACACTCGCCCTGCTGCACAGTTCGTGAAAGAAGCCAAAGGTTTTGCTTCTGACATCACCGTGACTTCAAACGGTAAAAGCGCCAGTGCTAAAAGCCTGTTCAAACTGCAAACTCTGGGCCTGACCCAAGGTACCGTTGTGACCCTCTCAGCTGAAGGTGAAGACGAGCAAAAAGCCGTTGAACACTTGGTAAAACTGATGGCAGAGCTCGAGTAACAACAGCCGCTCTTATATAGTTTAAACCAGTCAAGAGAAAGGTAGGGTTATGATTTCAGGCATTTTAGTATCTCCCGGTATCGCTTTCGGCAAAGCACTTCTGTTGAAAGAAGATGAAATTGTCATCAACCGGAAAAAAATCTCTCCTGATCAGGTTGATCAGGAAGTTGAACGTTTCCTTGCTGGCCGTGCGAAAGCATCAGCCCAGCTGGAAGTGATCAAGACCAAAGCCGGTGAGACCTTCGGTGAAGAGAAAGAAGCCATCTTCGAAGGCCACATCATGTTGTTGGAAGACGAAGAGCTTGAACAGGAAATCATAGCCCTCATCAAAGACGAGCACGCTTCTGCGGATGCGGCGGCTTACTCTGTCATTGAAGGTCAGGCGAAAGCCCTGGAAGAGCTTGATGATGAATACCTGAAAGAACGTGCGGCTGACGTGCGTGACATCGGTAAACGTCTTCTGCGCAACATTCTCGACATGACCATCGTTGATCTGAGCTCAATCCAGGACGAAGTTATCCTGGTAGCGACCGATCTGACGCCGTCAGAAACCGCGCAGCTGAACCTGAACAAGGTTCTGGGCTTCATTACCGATTTGGGTGGACGTACTTCTCACACCTCGATCATGGCGCGTTCCCTGGAATTACCTGCAATAGTAGGGACCAGCGACGTGACCAAACAAGTCAAAAATGATGACTATCTGATCCTCGACGCTGTAAACAATAAAATCTATGTCAACCCGACAGCAGACGTTATTGATGAGCTGAAAGCCGTTCAGAACCAATACATTTCAGAAAAAGACGAACTGACTAAACTGAAAGATTTGCCAGCGATTACGCTGGATGGTCATCAGGTTGAAGTTTGTGCCAACATCGGTACCGTGCGCGACGTCGCCGGTGCAGAGCGCAATGGCGCTGAAGGTGTCGGCCTGTATCGTACAGAATTCCTGTTCATGGACCGTGACAGCCTGCCTACCGAAGAAGAGCAATTCCAGGCATATAAAGCCGTTGCTGAAGCTATGGGCTCACAGGCAGTTATCGTACGTACCATGGACATCGGCGGTGACAAAGACCTGCCGTACATGAACCTGCCAAAAGAAGAAAACCCGTTCCTGGGCTGGCGTGCAATTCGTATCTGTCTGGACCGTAAAGAAATTCTTCACGACCAGCTGAAAGGTATTCTGCGTGCTTCTGCGTTCGGCAAACTGCGCATCATGTTCCCGATGATCATTTCTGTTGAAGAAGTGCGTGAACTGAAAGCGGAACTCGAAATGCTGAAAGCTGAGCTGCGCGAAAAAGGCCAGGCATTCGATGAAACGATCGAAGTCGGCGTGATGGTTGAAACTCCGGCTGCGGCTGTGATTGCTCATCATCTGGCGAAAGAAGTCGATTTCTTCAGTATTGGTACAAACGATCTTACTCAGTATACTTTGGCTGTGGATCGCGGTAATGAGCTGATTTCTCATCTTTACAACCCAATGTCTCCGTCAGTACTTGGTTTAATTAAGCAAGTTATTGACGCATCTCATGCTGCCGGTAAATGGACAGGGATGTGCGGCGAGCTAGCCGGTGACGAACGTGCTACACTTCTTCTATTGGGCATGGGGTTAGATGAGTTCAGCATGAGTGCTATCTCTATCCCACGCATCAAGAAAATTATTCGCAATACAAACTTCGAAGATGTGAAAGCGCTGGCAGATCAGGCCCTGGCCCAACCTACGGCGCAAGAGTTGATGAACCTGGTTAACAAGTTCATTGAAGAAAAAACACTCTGCTAATTGCGCGATGCTGGTATAGCTGCCCAAATTAATGCTTAGGAGAAGATCATGGGTTTGTTCGATAAACTGAAATCATTGGTTTCGGATGATAAAAAAGACGTTGGCATCATTGAAATCGTGGCGCCGCTGTCTGGTGAAATTGTCAACATAGAAGACGTGCCTGACGTTGTTTTCGCTGAGAAAATCGTAGGCGACGGTATTGCTATCAAACCTGCGGGCAACAAAATGGTTGCTCCGGTTGACGGGACTATCGGTAAAATCTTCGAAACTAACCATGCTTTCTCAATCGAATCCGACAGTGGCATTGAACTGTTTGTTCACTTCGGTATCGACACCGTTGAACTGAAAGGCGAAGGCTTCAAACGTATCGCCGAAGAAGGTCAGCGCGTCAAGAAAGGCGATTTGGTAATCGAATTTGATCTGGCCCTGCTGGAAGAGAAAGCGAAGTCTACACTGACTCCGGTTGTTATCTCTAACATGGACGAGATCAAAGAGCTGATTAAACTGACGGGTAGCGTGACTGTGGGCGAAACCCCAATCATCCGCATCAAGAAGTAATTCGCTCAGCGAGAAGTTAAAAACGGCGCCTAATCAGCGCCGTTTTTTATTGCCTGTTACTAACTGAATCTCTGCGGCTCGAATTATTAAGCGGATTTCCAGTGCGGCACCATCAGGCTGATCACCAGCCCGTGAGGTTGCGCATTACGGGCATCCACTTTGCCATCATGTGCCAGCATCACTTTGCGGGTAATCGCCAGCCCCAGGCCGTAACCTTTGCCAGACAGCGGTGATTTCACGCGTACGAACGGGTCAAAGATACTCGACAGCTTATCCTCTTCCACGCCCGGCCCCTGATCGGCCACTTCAATCTGTAAATACTCTTCAACCTGTGCAAGAGAAACGCCGATGGTCTGCCCGCGCGCGGAAAAACGCAGGGCATTACGCACCACATTATCGACCGCGCGCCGCATCAGCTCAGCATTGCCCTTCACGGTATAATCCATTTCGTCCGGAACTTCCGGGTGCATCGTGATATTCACGCCCGGCAATTGTGCTTCGTAACGGGCATCATTGACGACCGCTTCCACCAGCCCGTACATATCAAAATACTCTTCGTCCGGGATTTCGCTGTTTTCCGTTCGCGACAGCGCAAGCAGTTCGCCAATCATCTTATCCAGACGCCCCGCTTCGTGCTCAATACGGCTGAGAGAGGTTTCAACGTTAGACGGGTTTTGCCGCGCCAGACCAATCGCCAGCTGCAAACGGGCCAGAGGAGAACGCAGTTCATGCGAAACATCGTGCAACAGCTCTTCACGCGCTTTAACCAGCACCTGCAGGCGTTCTGCCATCGAGTCGAAATCACGCGCCACCTCGGACAACTCATCGTGCCGTTTGCCCATACTGGAAAACAGACGCACCGATAAATCGCCCTGTGCAACCCGCCCGAACGCTTTACGCATTTGCAGCATCGGCCTTGTCAGATTCCAGGCCAGAACCGCACTGAATAACAGACCGCCTAACCCGCCCAGCCACAGCAACGGCGGCGGCATGTTTAGCAATTCCCGGTGTCTTCTTGGCCGGTACTCGTCCATCAGCCCGGCGACGTCGTAACGAAGCCTGTAACCTTGACCGTCCGGCCCTTGCACGAACTCCACCACTTCATGTGGTATCTTACCCGGCTCCAGATCCTGTATCGTGCTGCCTTGCGCAGGAAGCAGTGAAGGCGTTACCGAGAAGAATTGACGATCATCTTCCGGCCAGTCGGCCATCATGGCGTTTAGCGCGGGCAGGCCCCCGGAATGGAGCGTGGAAACTGCCGAGGTAATCTGTAGCTTTACAAAGCGCCGGGCAATGCCACTTTCCGGCGGTTCATGCGGATTATAGAAAGCAAAAACCACCCAGAGCCCCTGAGTGATTGCCACGAAGGTAAACCAGAATCCCAGGAGGATTTTCCAGAACAACCTTCCGCGCAGACGTTTAGCGGATTCGATAGCCAATGCTTCGCACCGTTTCAATAGTCAGAATATCGCCACCTTCCAGTGACCCCAGTTTCTGACGGATGTTACTGATATGCACATCAATACTGCGGTCGTAAGCTTCACGCGGACGCCCTAAACCTTTTTCCGACAGCTCATCTTTGGACACCACGCGTTCAGGCGAACGCAGCAGCAGTTCCAGCAGATTGAATTCTGAAGCCGTCAGGTCAAACGGAACACCGCGCCATTCGCTGCTGCGGGTCGCCGGATTCAGCGTCAGGTCGCCGTAGTTAACCGATGAGGAATCAGAATGCGACTCCTGCTGCTCTTCAACACGACGCAGCACCGCACGCAGGCGCGCCACCAGTTCACGCGGATAGCACGGTTTTGGCATATAATCGTCAGCGCCCATTTCCAGGCCGATCACGCGGTCAATATTGTCGCCTTTGGCCGTCAGCATGATAATCGGCAGACGGCTGTTTTTGCGCACCTGACGCAGTACATCAATACCACTCATATCCGGCAGCATAATGTCGAGGATCATTGCGGTATATTCGCCAGACATCGCGCCTTCCACGCCCGCTTTACCGGTCAGCACCAGAGAGGCGTCAAAACCTTCTGCGATCAGGTATTCACTGAGCATGGTGCCTAATTCAAGATCGTCATCGACTAACAAAATTTTCATTCTTTATTTCCGCCTGGCTAAAATTTTGGTCATTTTTACCACTAAGCCTGCATTACGCAGCCGCTTTTACTCTTTTTTTACACAGTCTCTGACAGAATTTCATCCCGCAGAAACCCGAGTGTAAGGAATAAAGGTAACGTGTTTTACGCTATCACTATTATAGAAGATTAAAATCAATCTGTTAGCGTTTAACAGAAAGCAAAAGGCAGGCGCAAAGGCCTGCCTGTTAAATGTGACCACGCTTTACGTCAGGAGTTCTTAGTCAGAAAAAACGCCCGTCGAGAGATAACGGTCGCCGCGATCGCAGATAATCGCGACCACCACGCTGCCCGGATGGCTTCTGGCAACGCGCAGCGCGCCTGCTACAGCGCCGCCGGAACTCACGCCGCAAAAGAGCCCTTCCTCACGCGCCAGTGCGCGCATCGTGTCTTCTGCTTCGCCCTGCCCCATGTCCATCACTTCATCCACCAGCTCAGGATTGAAAATGCCGGGCAGATACGCCTGCGGCCAGCGGCGGATGCCCGGAATGCTGCTGCCTTCCGCCGGTTGCAGACCAATAATCTGCACGCCCGCATGCTGGCTGCGCAAAAAGCGGCTGACGCCGGTGATTGTGCCCGTAGTGCCCATGCTGGAAACAAAATGCGTGACGCGCCCGTGTGTTTGTTGCCAGATTTCCGGGCCGGTGGTGGTGAAATGCGCCAGCGGGTTATCCGGATTATTAAACTGATCCAGCACCTTACCCAGACCCTGCTTTTCCATTTCCAGCGCCAGATCTCGTGCGCCTTCCATGCCCTGCGCACGACTGACCAGCAAAAGCTCTGCGCCATAGGCGCGCATTGACGCCTGCCGTTCCAGACTCATATTTTCCGGCATCAGCAATTTCAGCTTATAACCTTTGAGCGCGGCAATCATGGCCAGCGCGATCCCGGTATTTCCGCTGGTCGCTTCAATCAGCGTATCGCCCGGACGGATTTCACCACGCTTTTCTGCCTGTTCAATCATAAACAGCGCAGCGCGATCCTTGACCGAACCGGCAGGATTATTGCCTTCCAGCTTGACCCAAATTTCACTGTCCAGATCTTTGGGTAATCGCTGTAATCTCACCAGCGGTGTATTACCGATGTAATGTTCGAGCGTACTCACGGGGCTTGCCTTATATCAAAACGAACTATGAACTGATAAAAACTACATAAAGAGATATCAGACGATAAAAAGGGCGGCTCAGAGACCGCCCGGAGAAACCTGCTGATTAAAAAATATCAGGCGCTCTTCGCTAACGCAACGGGTTGTAGCGGCTGATCGCCCGCATACAGGCGTCCGTTCAGCCCGCCGACATAAAAACGATCGCCGCGCTGCGGAGCCGCGTTGCCGTGAGTATCAGAAAGTACCACGGAAAGCGGTTCGTCATGCCAGCCTTCGGCCTGCACAATCAGCTGCCAGAAGTGACCACGCGGGCTGACTTCCAGCACTTTCACCGGCAGCGGGCAACGTGGCGTACTCTGGGCGGTAATTTCCATCTCCCACGGACGCAGGAACAAATCCACCGCGCCCTGATGCAACGGCGGGTTCTCCAGCGGCCAGTGATGTGCGCCCACATACAGCTGTGATCCACGAATGTCGCCGCTGATTTTATTCACTTCGCCCATGAATTCCAGCACGAAGCGGGTCGCCGGCTCACGCCAGATTTCCTGCGGCGCGCCTACCTGCTCAATATTGCCCTGGCTCATCACCACCACGCGATCCGCCACTTCCATGGCTTCTTCCTGATCGTGAGTCACGAACACGCTGGTGAATTTCAGCTCTTCATGTAACTGACGCAGCCAGCGGCGCAGTTCTTTACGCACCTGCGCATCGAGCGCGCCAAACGGTTCATCGAGCAGCAGAATTTGCGGTTCCACGGCCAGCGCACGCGCCAGCGCAACACGCTGTTTCTGACCACCGGAAAGCTGCGCCGGATAGCGGTTTGCCAGATGGCTTAACTGCACCATCTCCAGCAATTTTGTCACTTTCTGCTTAATCGCTTCGGCGTTCGGACGCTCGCGACGCGGCAAAACAGTCAGGCCAAAGGCAATATTGTCGAACACCGTCATGTGGCGGAACAGTGCGTAATGCTGGAACACAAAACCGACCTGACGATCGCGGGCATGCACGCGGGTCACGTCTTTGTCATGGAAACTCAGGCGACCGGCGCTCTGGTTCTCCAGACCGGCGATAATGCGCAGCAGCGTCGTTTTGCCGGAACCGGATGGCCCGAGCAGCGCAACCATCTCACCGGAAGCAATATCGAGCGAAATATCATTGAGCACCTTCGTGCGGCCAAAGTATTTGTTGATACCGTTAATTTCAATGCTCATGATTTTCCTCCCGCTCAAGACGGTCGTTGTGGCGCTTCAGACGCCATTGCAGGCCGCTTTTCAGAAACAGTGTGACAATCGCCATCAGGGTCAGCAGCGCGGCGGCAGTAAACGCGCCCGCGGTGTTATAGTCCTGATGCAGTAATTCAACCTGTAAAGGCAACGTGTAGGTTTCGCCACGGATAGAACCGGACACTACCGACACGGCACCGAACTCGCCAATCGCGCGGGCATTGGTCAGCACCACGCCGTACAGCAAAGCCCAGCGGATATTGGGTAACGTCACGCGGCGGAACATCTGCCAGCCGGACGCCCCGAGCAACACCGCTGCCTCATCTTCGTGGCTGCCCTGGCTCAGCATCACCGGCACCAGCTCACGGATAACAAACGGACAGGTCACGAAAATCGTCACCATCACCATGCCCGGCCACGCGAACATAAACTGAATGTTGTGCGCATCGAGCCAGCCGCCTAGCGGGCCGTTGGTGCCGTAGAACAGCAGATATAGCAAACCGGCCACCACAGGCGAGACGGCAAACGGGATGTCGATCAGCGTCAGAAGCAACTGACGCCCCGGGAAGTTAAACCGCGCCACCAGCCAGGCCAGCAGCGTGCCGAAAATCAGGTTAACCGGCACGGTGATCAGCGCCATCAGCACAGTCAGCCAGATGGAATGCAACATGTCGGAATCTGACAAATTCTTCCAGACCGCCGCGATGCCGTCCGAAAACGCCAGCACAAAAATGCTGATCATCGGGATCACCAGCAGCAGAACACAAATCAGCACGCCGGTGCCGATAAGCAGCCATTTCACCCAGTCGATACGCTGGCGGGTTTCGCCTGCAAAAGCCGGAATATCAGACATTACTGGCCTCCCAGACGACGGCCATAACGGCTCTGTAAGGTGTTAATCGCAAACAGCAACAGCAGCGACGCCGCAAGGATCACCGACGCAATGGCGCTGGCCGCCGGATAATCAAATTCCTGCAAGCGGATGAAAATCATCAGCGAGGTTACTTCCGTTTTCCAGGCAATGTTTCCGGCGATGAAAATGACCGCGCCAAATTCCCCCAGACTGCGGGTGAACGACAGCGCCGTGCCCGCCAGCAGCGAAGGCATCACTTCCGGCAACACTACGCGGCGAAAACTCTGCCAGCGTGATGCGCCCAGTGTCTCGGCCGCTTCTTCATATTCCGGCCCCAGTTCTTCCAGAACCGGCTGCACGGTGCGCACCACAAACGGAATGCTGGTAAATGACATTGCCACGGCGATACCCAGCCAGGTGTAGGCCACTTTGATATCAAAATGCGCCAGCCACTGGCCGTAAAAACCGGTGGTGGAAAACAGCCCGGCCAGCGTCAGACCGGCCACGGCGGTCGGTAACGCAAACGGCAAATCCATCAGGCCATCAATCAGGCTTTTGCCCGGAAACTCATAACGCGTCAGGATCCAGGCCATCAGCATGCCGAATAAACCGTTGAAAATACTCGCTACGCCCGCCGCCAGCAGCGTGACTTTATACGCCGCCACCACCTGACCATTGGTAATGACATCCCAGTATTGCGCCAGCGTCATTTGGGAAAGCTGCATCACCAGCGCACTCAGAGGCAGCAATAACACCAGACAGACGAACAGCAGGCTGCTGCCGAGGCTCAGGGTAAATCCGGGTAATACGCGTTTGCTCGTCAACAACATTACTGGTGACCTTGCTCTAACAGTTTGTCCAGCTCACCGCCGGTACTGAAATGGGTTTCCATCACTTGTGGCCAGCCGCCGAACTGGTCTTCAACCTTGAACAGTTTGGTGTCCGGGAACTGCCCTTTTGCCGCCGACATCGCCGTTTTGTCATACACGCGGTAATTAAAACTGGTGATGATTTTTTGCGCCTGAGGGCTCCACAAGTAATTCAGATAATCTTTTGCTGCCTTCTCCGTGCCGTTTTTCTCGACATTTTTGTCGACCCAGGCCACCGGGAACTCCGCCAGAATGTCGACCTTCGGCACAATGACTTCGTATTTGTCATCGCCATACTGCTTGCGGATGTTGTTCACTTCGGACTCGAAGCTGATTAACACATCGCCCAGACCGCGCTCCACAAACGTCGTTGTTGCGCCGCGACCGCCGGTATCAAACACCTGCACGTTTTTGAGGAAACTCGCCATTTTCGCGCGGGTTTGTGCGGTATTTTTGTTGTCTTCAATATTGTAAGCGCCCCATGCACCGAGATAGGTATAACGGCCATTGCCGGACGTTTTCGGATTCGGGAACACCAGAGCGACGCCGGGACGGGCTAAATCATCCCAGCTGTGGATGTTTTTGGGATTTCCCTTGCGCACCAGAAACGCCATGGTGGAATAGAACGGGGAACTGTTATTCGGCAGACGGCTTTGCCAGTCAGCGGGGATCAGATTGCCTTTGTCATGCAGGATCTGGACGTCCGTCACCTGGTTGTAAGTCACCACGTCGGCTTTCAGACCCTGCAAAATGGCCAGCGCCTGTTTGGATGAACCGGCATGCGACTGTTTGATTTCCAGCTTGTCGCCGTTGTTCTGATCTGCCCACTGTTTCTGAAAAGGCGGATTCAGCGCGGCAAAAAGTTCGCGGGAAACGTCGTAAGAACTGTTCAGCAATTCGGTGGCAGACGCCGCCCCGCTGGTCAGCAACAATGCAGCCAGCGAACCTTTCAGCAAATTTCCAGCAAAATCCGTCGTTTTCATGCTCAGCCTCAGGTGAATGAACCGATATGCGGCGTCAAAAAAGCCGCTCAATATCACACAGTGTATTTATAACTGAGGTTCAGGCTGTAACGGTTTTATATACCATTTGGTGATTTTCAAGCATGAAAAGCTATAAGGCATTAACAAACGCAGGGAGAAACACGAAGGGAAGGAATAAAGCGCGCCCGGGAACGGACGCGCTGAACGCATATTTTTTACAGCACAGAGAGCTTACGGCAAAAAGAACTTACAGTGCAGCCAGACGGGTCAGGGACGGCGCGAAGAAATAGCTGCCGGTCACCGGACGGGTGAAACGCAGCATCGCGTCACGTTTGCCATCCAGATCGCCAAACATACTGAGCAGCTGTTTCTCAATGTTCCATAAACGCGCGGCATAGCTGATGAAATACAGGCCGTGCTCGCCGCTGGCGGTGCCATAAGGCAGGCTCTGGCGGAGTATTTTCAGGCCTTTGCCGTCTTCTTTCAGATCCACACGGCTGACGTGGGAAGTTTCAGGGCGCGTTTCCGGATCCAATTCTTCGTCGGTGTCCTTCGTGCGGCCAATCACTTCTTCCTGCTGCTGCACGGAGAAACGTTCCCATTGCACCAGATTATGTTTCCAGCGCTGAACCATCACGTAGCTGCCACCTGCATCCACAGAACCTTCAGGAATGATGGCAACCTGAGCGCGGGCGTCGGCTTTCGGGTTTTCAGTGCCGTCGACAAAACCGCTAAGGTCACGTTCTTCGAGGGCCCGGAAACCATGAGTTTCTTCTAGCACCGCAATCGCACCGCCAAACGCTTTCAGCGCGGCCTGTGCGAGTGCGAAGTTAACATCATGGCGCAATGACTGAATGTGCAGCAGCATGTCGCGCTGCGTGGCCGGAGCCAGCCCTTTGCCCAGCGGCTCAAAGTTTTTCAGCTCGTCTGCGCCCTGATTACCGGACAGGTCGCGCCAGACGTCGTGACCAAAAGCCACGACCGCACCCACATGTTCAGCGGGGAATTTTTGCTGCATATCGTTTAATGCGGCCACAAATGCACGGCAGCCCTGCCTGAGCGCATCCAGGTCGCCCTGAGCTTTCGCTTCAATGTAAATGGCGAAACGGCAATGTTCGGGCAAAATGCCGCTCTGAACCTGAGTCATTTTTCTCATCCTCGTTAAATTGACCGGCGCCATCATACCGGATGTCAATAAAAATGCCTTGCGCGAAGGCAAGGCATTGAGGACTTCTTTTGCAGGCTAAAGCGCCGGGAAGGGAAAAGCGGCGTTACTGCGCCTGACCGGTTTGCAGCGGATTCGCGCGCCAGACGATTTTGCTGACTTTCCAGTCTTTCAGGGCGTCGTCAGAAGGCATCAGGGATTCAGGGCCGTGCCAGATCCCGCTAAACACATAGGTGACATGCGCGCTTTGCGGCGCTTTACACTCCACGTTCTGCGCATCGTCGCCTTCACCTTTCACGCACGAATCAAACGCTTTGGTATAGAGATCGCTGAACGACGTGCCAATTTTCACGCCCCACTCGCTCGCCACTTCAGGATCCATCACATCCACCCGCTGCACGTTACCTTTCGGCTCGCCGCTGACGGACAATTTCACGTCTTTGCCGTCCATCGCCTGGAAGAAGCTCAGCATTTTGCCATCACTCATCGACATACCGCTGCGCAGGGAATAGTTACCGTTGAGCCCGTCTTTGATGGCGGTTTCCGTCAGTGGCGTGCTGGCCGTGATACCGCCAACGCCCTGATCGGTCACGGTCAGGCTGCTGCCAAACCAGTTAAGCGGGTTCAGACCTGACCATGACATATGCGGCATGGACGGCATTGACGAGCAACCGGCGAGAAAAAGCGGTAACGCCAGCAACATCGGGCGGGCCCGTAAGCGAACAGTCATTCGGTACACTCCTTTCCTGCAAATTTCCGCAAACCGGGGCGGCCTGACGGATAAATCAGCAGCATATTTATTATTTGGAAATCGTTGTTAAGCGCCAGTTCGAGTACTTTCTTTCCGAAAAAGTTCAGCGCGGGCCGGGAAATGGCATCAGGCCAGACGGCGCGCGGCATCGAAACAGGCGCGCAAACGGCGGCTGAGCAACCAGTACGCCAGCGCGGCCGCATCGAGCAGCGCCAGTATGATATCCACCGCCGACAGCGTATCGGTACTTTGCCACACGCCTAAACCCTGCAAGGCAAAGGTCGCGAACATCCCCGCCAGCAATAGCCAGTAACCCGCCTGCCAGGTGCGTGGCCACAGATGCCGGCGTCCGCTCAGCAGGAAAACCAGTGCGGGCGGTAAACCCAGCAACATGCCGGACCAGAAACTCTGCGGATCAGGGTAAAACAGCGACAGCATATCGCTGCCCTGCTGGCGCGAGGCACCCGCCATGACGAACAGCAGCCACGTGCGGGCCTGCAAAATCAGGATTGTCCAGAACCACAGAGGTAACCGCAACATACCGTGATCGTTATAATCATCCGGATTCATAAACGTGAAATACATTCCTTCAGACAAAGTGAAATTGAACAATAATCAACGCAGCTTAAGAAACTGTTAAGAACAATCTGCTTTACTGTTTCTCAACGCGGCAACGGCTTTAAAAATCTCACCGTTGCCGGAATGTACTCTGGAAACGTTAAATTAAGGACGACCTATTATGATGAAGAAGATCACTCTGGCAACCCTCATTACACTTTGTTCAGCGACAGCGTTCGCACAACAAACAGGCGGGTTCAGCGGCCCTTCCGCGCAGGAAGCCCAAACACAACCGGCGGCGCAGGGTGGATTCACCGGCACTACCGCGCTCAGCACAGTGAAAGATGTACAGACGATGAAAGACGATCAGTGGGTGATGCTCGAAGGCTTCCTCGATCAGCGCGTCGATCACGACAAATATATTTTCCGCGACAGCACCGGTACGCTCAACGTGGAGATCGACGGTAAACGCTGGCAGGGTCAGAACGTCTCGCCAAAAGATAAAATCCGCATTGAAGGTAAAGTCGATAAAGACTGGAACTCTGTGGAAGTGGACGTCAAAAGCGTAAAAGTGATCAAGTAATCGCTCGTTAAGCATTTGACGTAAAAAAGCCCCGGCGGTGAGTCAGCCGGCGGGGCTTTTTATTATCTGTTATTGCCGGAATTCAACGGGGTTTCAGTATTCCTGATCTTCAATCAGACGCTTGCCGAGCAATAACGTATCTGAAATCTCGTAACCCAGTTTTTCATACATGCTGACTACCGCATCATTTTCGGCACGCACCATTAAATTCATTTTCGGGCAGCCGCGCGCAATCAGTTTCTTTTCGAGACGATTCACCAGCGCGTTCGCAATCCCGCGCCCGCGATAATCCGGGTGAACTCCCAGATAATTCGCCGAGCCACGATGGCCGTCGTAGCCACCCATCAGCGTACCTACCACTTCACCACCGACTTCCGCCACCAGGAAAAACTCCGGGCTGTGGTTAATTTTGCGTTCAATATCCAGTTCAGGATCATTCCACGGACGCAGCAGATCGCAGCGCTCCCATAAGGTCAGAACTTCTTCGAAATCTTCTTGACGGTATACGCGAATTTCCATCACTGTTCGCCGCTGTTAATGAGGGTTTATTTAATTATCGCGTGATCTGCTTGATACGCAACATCAAAATCACAATCTGGAGGATAAACGACCGTATTTTATCGATGAATTTCACTGGTTATGGATCTTATAAGCCATTCACTGAACAGATATTTATTCGTCGAAATATTCATTCGCGACACATTATTCATAAAAAGTAATAGTTCTCAGATCGAAACTATAAAATAGATACTCTATAACATAAGGCATTCTGCTTTTTTTCTGACGGTAATGGACTGATGTTAAACCCCCTGAACAAATTTTTGCATTTCCAGCCTCTTCCCGCTGCCGCCACCCGTCGCCAATTGTTGCTGTCCGGCCTGGGGCTTGCGATTGCCGCGTTTGGTTCCCGTTCCGCCAGCGCCGCGCAGCAGGAACACATCACGAAATCCGCCCCGGCACCGAAACCGCCAGGCGCTAAAAAGCTGGTGATGATTGACCCCGGCCACGGCGGGATTGATTCCGGTGCTGTCGGCCATGAAGGCTCAGAAGAAAAGCATGTGGTGCTGGAAATCGCCAACTACGTGCGTGAATTCCTCGGCGATCAGAGCCACATTGAGGTCCGGCTGACGCGCGATTCAGACCACTTCATTCCGCTTTATCAGCGTGTGGAATTGGCACATCAGCATCAGGCTGATTTATTTGTCTCGATTCATGCCGACGGTTACACCAGCCCGAGCGCTTCCGGTGCATCGGTATTTGCGCTGTCAAACCGCGGTGCGAGCAGCGCTATGGCACGGTATATGTCGAAAAAAGAGAACGATGCCGATCTGGTTGCGGGCGCGAAATACGCCAAAGAAGACAATAACTATCTGCAACAGGTGCTTTTCGATCTGGTCCAGACCGACACCATTAAAAACAGTCTGACGCTCGGCCATCACGTTCTCGAAAGGATCCGTCCGATCCACCATCTGCACAGCCAGCAGACAGAACAGGCGGCGTTCGCCGTGCTGAAATCCCCGTCAATTCCGTCGATTCTGGTAGAAACCTCGTTCATCACCAATCATCAGGAAGAACAGCTGCTCAGCACCACCGCGTTCCGCCGTGAAATCGCGCAGGCCATTTCTCAGGGAATTGTGAATTTCTTCAGCTATTTCGACGCCAACGAACGTAAGCCACGATAACCTTCCTGCTTCGCGCCGCAGATGCGCGGGTTGTTCTGGGCGATCCGACAGGTTTTGGGGTTATAATAACCACCACTTTTTTATCATTCAGCGCCCGCAAGGCGCTGAATGTCTTTTCAGTCAACGTCTGTGAGTTTGCCCGTGAGCCAATCGATCCCCGACATACAACAAGTCAAAACCTTCCTGCTCAAGCTTCAGGACCACATCTGCCAGCAGCTGGCTGCCACCGATGGCAAAGGCCAGTTCGCGCAAGACCAGTGGGTTCGCGAAGAAGGCGGTGGCGGCCAGAGCCGGGTATTGACCAACGGCGCAGTCTTCGAACAGGCGGGGGTGAATTTCTCGCACGTTTCCGGTGCCACATTGCCCGCATCAGCCACCGCGCATCGTCCTGAGCTGGCAGGTCGCAGTTTCCAGGCAATGGGCGTTTCGCTGGTTATTCATCCGCTCAATCCTTACGTGCCCACCAGCCACGCCAACGTGCGTTTCTTCATTGCGGAAAAGCCCGGTGAAGCGCCGGTGTGGTGGTTCGGTGGCGGTTTTGACCTCACGCCTTACTACGGTTTTGAAGAAGATGCCCGCCACTGGCATCAGACCGCACAACAACTATGTCAGCCGTTCGGCGACGACGTGTATCCGAAATACAAAAAATGGTGTGACGATTACTTCTTTATCAAACACCGCAATGAAGCGCGCGGCATCGGAGGATTATTCTTTGATGACCTGAATACGCCAGATTTTGACACCTGCTTTGCGTTCATGCAGGCGGTGGGCAACGGCTTCACCGACGCCTATCTGCCGGTCGTCGAAAAACGCAAAGCGATGCCGTGGGGAGAGCGTGAACGCCAGTTCCAGCTTTACCGCCGTGGCCGCTATGTGGAATTCAATCTGGTGTGGGATCGTGGCACGTTGTTCGGCCTGCAAACCGGAGGCCGCACGGAGTCAATTCTGATGTCCATGCCGCCGCTGGTTCGCTGGGAATATAGTTATCAGCCGGAAGCAGGCAGCCCGGAAGCCGCGCTGTACACCTATTTCCTGCCGGTTCGCGACTGGCTGAACGGGGAGAAACGCTGATGCAAATCTGGGTTGATGCAGATGCCTGTCCGAACGTAATCAAAGAAGTGTTGTTCCGCGCCGCCGAACGCACCGGCATGATGGTGACGCTGGTGGCGAACCAGACGATCCGCACGCCACCGTCGAAATTCCTGCGAACCCTGCGCGTCGAAGCAGGTTTTGACGTCGCCGATAACGAAATCGTCAAACGCACCGAACCCGGTGATCTGGTGGTCACTGCGGATATTCCGCTGGCGGCGGAAGTCATCGAAAAAGGGGGCGTTGCGCTGAACCCGCGTGGCGAGCGTTACACCACTGAAACCATTAAAGAACGCCTGAACATGCGCGATTTTATGGACACCATGCGCGCCAGCGGCGTGCAAACCGGCGGACCGCCTGCGCTTAATCAGCGTGACCGCCAGCAATTCGCCAATGAACTGGATAAGTGGCTGCAACAGGCCAAACGCTAAAATCCGGTCAGAGGAACCTGCTGTACCACTACATTTAAAGGAATAATAAAAATGGTCAAAAAGATCATACTGGATTGCGATCCGGGGCACGACGATGCCATCGCGATGTTACTCGCCCACGGGAATCCCGATATCGAACTGCTCGCCGTCACCACCGTGGTCGGCAATCAGACGCTGGAAAAAGTCACCCGTAATGCGCTGGCCGTTGCCCGCGTCATCAACCTGACCGGCGTCCCGTTTGCCGCCGGAGCCACCCGCCCGCTGGTGCGGCAAATCGAAGTGGCCGACGAAATCCATGGAGAATCCGGCCTTGACGGCCCGGTTTTACCGGAAGCGGCCATCACGCTTGAACCCGTTCATGCCATCGACCTGATCATTGATTTGATCATGTCGCATCCGCCCAAAACCATCACGCTGGTCCCGACCGGCGGCCTGACCAATATCGCCATGGCCGTGCGAAAAGAACCGCGCATCGCCGAACGCGTGAAAGAAGTCGTACTGATGGGCGGCGGTTACCATGTGGGTAACTGGAGCGCCGTGGCTGAATTCAATATCAAGATTGATCCCGAAGCCGCACACATCGTTTTCAACGAAAAATGGCCGCTGACCATGGTCGGGCTAGACCTCACGCATCAGGCATTAGCCACACCAGAAGTGGCCGCACGAATCGCCGCTGTCGGCACACAACCGGCGAAATTCGTCGGTGAGTTGCTCGATTTCTTCGGCCTGAGCTACAAAGATCGCCAGGGCTTTGACTCCCCGCCGGTTCATGATCCGTGCGCCGTGGCCTACGTCATCGACCCGAACGTAATGACCGTACAAAAAGTCCCGGTAGACATTGAGCTAACCGGCACCTTAACGCTCGGCATGACGGTTGCTGACTTCCGTTCACCGCCGCCGCCCGATTGCCATACGCAGGTCGCGGTAAAACTCGACCATCAGCGTTTCTGGGATTTAATCGTTGATGCGCTCGAGCGTATCGGCGAAGTGAAATACTGATTTACTTAGGAAGAAAGGCTTTCCCCTAAATCATTCGTGCTGCAAAAAGGCGGCAATTGAGCAAACCCGATGAGCTGACACAGGTCAGTGATTCGGGTTCACGAGTGCAGCCAACGCATCTGCAGCGCGAAGGATGACGGGGAAATTAAAGAGGCTCGGTTTGCGCTTCTACTACCGCTAAAGCCACCATATTCACAATGCGTCTGACCGAAGCGATCGGCGTCAGAATATGCACCGGTTTCGCCACGCCCATTAACACCGGCCCTACCGTGACCCCTTCTGAACTCGACACCCGCAGCAAGTTATAGCTGATACGCGCCGATTCCATGTTTGGCATGATCAGGATATTCGCCGCCCCTTTTAACGGGCTGTCCGGCATGATGTCCTGCCGGATACTTTCGACCAGCGCTGCATCGCCGTGCATCTCGCCGTCTATTTCCAGCGAAGGTTCACGCGCATTCACCAGCTCCAGCGTCCGCCGCATTTTGAGCGCTGCCGGGCTGTCAGAAGTGCCAAAGCTGGAATGCGACAGCAGAGCCACTTTTGGTTCGATACCAAACCGCCGTACCGTTTCCGCCGCCATTAGCGTGATTTCGGCCAGCTGTTCTGCGGTCGGATCATCATTGACGTAAGTGTCCGCAATAAACGTATTCCCGCTCGGCAGCAGCAACGCATTCATCGCGCCGGCAACGTGTGCGCCCTCGCGGAACCCGAACACTTTTTCAACGATATCGTAATGCTCGTGATAGGTACCGACCGTTCCGCAAATCATTGCGTCAGCCTCGCCGCGCAGCAGCATGATGGCGGAAATCAGCGTCGGATTGCCGATAACCGCCCGCCGCGCCTGCTCCTGCGAGACGCCGCGCCGTTTCATCAGCTCATAGTATTCACGCCAGTATTCGTTGAAACGCGGATCTGATTCGTTATTCACCACTTCAAAATCCCGGCCAGCTTCAATCTGCAAACCGAGTTTCTTGATACGCATCTCGATCACGCTTGGCCGCCCGACCAGAATTGGTTTTGCCAATCCCAGAGAAATCAGCTCCTGCGTCGCCTGCAAAACGCGCTCCTCTTCCCCTTCGGCCATCACCACCCGACGGGCGTCTTTTTTGGCCTGAGAGAAAATCGGCTTCATAAACAGATTGGTTTTGTAGACAAACTCCGACAGCTTTTCGACATAGGCATCGAAGTCCGGAATCGGCCGCGTTGCCACGCCGGAATCCATCGCCGCTTTCGCTACCGCAGGCGCAATTTTCACAATCAGGCGCGGGTCAAAAGGTTTGGGAATGATGTAATCCGGGCCAAATGAAAGCTCTTCTTCCCCGTAAGCCGACGCGACCACATCGCTTTGCTCCGCCATCGCCAGATCGGCAATCGCGTGCACGCAGGCCAGCTTCATTTCCTCGTTGATGGTCGTAGCCCCGACGTCCAGCGCACCGCGGAAAATGAACGGGAAGCACAGGACATTGTTCACCTGATTCGGGTAATCCGAACGACCCGTGCAGATAATCGCATCCGGGCGCACCGCTTTCGCCAGCGGCGGCAGGATTTCTGGTTCGGGGTTTGCCAGCGCCAGAATCAGCGGGGATTTCGCCATGGTTTTCACCATGTCCTGTGTCAGTACGCCAGGACCGGAACAGCCGAGGAAAATATCCGCACCCGGTATCGCATCCGCCAGCGTGCGCTGCCCGTTGTCCTCAATGGCATAGGCCGCTTTGGTTTCGGCCATGTTCTCTTCGCGGCCCTGATAAATCACGCCGCGGGAATCACAGGCCGTGATGTTGTGGCGTTTCAGCCCGAGCGCTACCAGCAAATTCAGGCAGGCAATGGCCGACGCACCGGCACCGGACACCACCAGCCGCACATCCGAAATATCTTTCCCGACCACACGTAAACCGTTGAGCACCGCCGCCGTACAGATGATTGCCGTCCCGTGCTGATCGTCGTGAAATACCGGAATATTCATTCGCTCACGCAGTTTGCTCTCAATGTGAAAACACTCAGGCGCTTTGATGTCTTCGAGATTGATACCGCCAAACGTCGGTTCAAGCGCGGCGATCACTTCGATCAGTTTGTCGGGATCAAGCTCGTCCACCTCGATATCAAAAACATCAATACCGGCAAATTTCTTGAACAAAACGCCCTTACCTTCCATCACCGGTTTTCCGGCCAGCGCCCCGATATTGCCCAGCCCGAGTACCGCGGTGCCGTTGGAAATCACCGCTACCAGATTTCCGCGTGCGGTGTATTTATAGGCCGCAAGCGGATCTTTGGCGATTTCCAGACAGGGCGCCGCCACGCCCGGAGAGTACGCCAGCGCCAGATCGCGCTGCGTGGCCAGAGGCTTGGTTGGCGAAACCTGAATTTTTCCGGGCACCGGAAACTCATGAAAATCGAGTGCGCTTTGCTTGAGTTGTTCGTCCATCGTAGGGTCCTTTTTTGTTTCTTATATTTTGTAGAGACAGCAGGAAACGGATGCAACATCACCATCAGTTTTACCCGATGACAGTATAGATAACCTGCCACGATAAACGCCGGATAACGACCAAAACTTAGCCGTTACATTGTTTGCTTTTCGTTCACGGAAGACGTCTCGCAAATTTCGACTAAGCTTAAAGTTTGACCTTGCGCTTTCCTCTCTCGCCCCGCAGTCTGAGCTGCGACGAGGGCTGCCATTGTTATGACCCATCGCAACAATCAGAAAAAGCGCATTCAGTTTGTTAACCGAATGATGCAGGGTAGGAGCCCAACGAAATAGAGTCGTACGACCTTATTGCTGTATCGTTTTTTTCGCCAAGGAGCTAAGAGATGAACCAGTTAGACGCACTTAAAAAGGTAACGACTGTCGTTGCCGACAGTGGTGATATTGAATCTATCCGTCATTTCGAGCCTCAGGATGCGACCACCAATCCTTCGCTGATCCTCAAAGCCGCAGACCTGCCGCAATACCAAAATCTGATCAAAGACGCCGTCGCTTATGCCCGTAAACAAGGGGGCAGCAAAGACGATCAGGTGATTAACGCCACCGATAAGCTGGCCGTGAACATCGGCGCAGAAATTCTGAAAAGCGTGCCGGGGCGCATCTCGACCGAAGTCGATGCCCGCCTGTCATTTGACACCGAAAAATGCATTGCCAAAGCCCGTAAGCTGATCGGTCTTTATCAGGGACAAGGCATCGATAAATCGCGCATCCTGATCAAACTGGCTTCCACGTGGGAAGGTATCAAAGCCGCCGAAGCGCTGGAAAAAGAAGGCATCAACTGTAACCTGACGCTACTTTTCTCCTTTGCTCAGGCGCGTGCCTGTGCCGAAGCCGGGGTTTATCTGATTTCGCCGTTCGTGGGTCGCATCTATGACTGGTACAAAGCCAAAGAGCCGAACGCCGCGTATGACGTTGAGAAAGATCCGGGCGTGAAATCGGTCCGTGAGATTTACGAATACTATAAAGCGCATGACTACAAGACCGTGATCATGGGCGCCAGTTTCCGTAAAGTGGAACAAATTCTGGCGCTGGCCGGTTGTGATCGCCTGACCATTTCACCAAACCTGCTTGAAGAGCTTAAAGCCAGCAGCGCGCCGGTTGAACGCAAGTTACAACCTTCGTCGCAGGGCAGTAAAAAGCCTGCGCCGCTGACTCAGGCTGAATTCCTCTGGGAACATCATCAGGACGCCATGGCCGTCGAGAAACTGGCCGAAGGCATCCGCCTGTTCGCCGTCGACCAGAAGAAACTCGAAGACATGTTGTCCGCTCAACTGTAATTTCATCCCCCTTTTTTCGATGGTCGCTGCACAGAATCAGCGACCATTAACCGGAGAAAAATATGCCTTCTCGCAGAGAGCTAGCCAATGCTATCCGTGCACTGAGCATGGACGCCGTCCAGAAAGCAAACAGCGGTCACCCGGGTGCCCCGATGGGCATGGCGGACATCGCTGAAGTGCTGTGGCGTGATTACATGAATCACAACCCGGCCAACCCGAAATGGGCAGACCGAGACCGTTTCATTTTGTCCAACGGCCACGGTTCGATGCTGATTTACAGCCTGCTGCATCTCACCGGCTATGACCTGCCGATGACAGAGCTGGAAAACTTCCGCCAGCTGCATTCCAAAACGCCGGGCCACCCGGAATACGGCTACACGCCGGGCGTTGAAACCACCACCGGCCCGCTGGGTCAGGGCATTGCCAACGCCGTCGGCTTTGCGATTGCAGAACGCACGCTTGCCGCTCAGTTTAACCGTGATAATCACGACATTGTGAACCACCACACCTATGCCTTTATGGGCGACGGTTGCATGATGGAAGGCATTTCCCATGAAGCCTGCTCGCTGGCTGGCACCATGAAACTCGGTAAACTGACCGCGTTTTATGATGACAACGGCATCTCCATCGACGGCCACGTTGAAGGCTGGTTCACCGATGACACAGCTAAACGTTTTGAAGCCTATGGCTGGCACGTGATCCGGGGCGTTGACGGCCACAATTCAGATGCCATTAAAGCGGCGATTGAAGAATCCCACAAAGTCACCGACCGGCCTTCCCTGCTGATGTGCAAAACCGTGATCGGCTTTGGTTCCCCGCATAAAGCCGGTACACACGATGCGCACGGCGCGGCGCTGGGCGCAGACGAAGTGGCGGCAACCCGCAAGGCGCTGGGCTGGAATTATCCGGCGTTTGAAATCCCTCAGGATATTTATGCCGCATGGGATGCCAAAGAAGCCGGTAAAGCCAAAGAAAAAGCGTGGAATGATAAATTCGCGGCTTATGCCAAAGATCATCCTGAACTGGCGGCTGAATTTGAACGTCGCGTCAGCGGCGAACTGCCGGCTAACTGGGAAACCGAAGCGCAGAAATTTATCGAAGAATTGCAGGCTAATCCGGCGAATATCGCCAGCCGTAAAGCGTCCCAAAATACGCTGGAACGCTTTGGCAAAATTCTGCCTGAGTTTCTTGGCGGCTCCGCTGACCTGGCTCCGAGCAACCTGACCATGTGGTCCGGTTCAAAATCGCTCGGTGACGATCTGGCCGGTAACTACATTCATTACGGCGTTCGCGAGTTCGGGATGACCGCAATTTCCAACGGTATCACCCTGCACGGCGGTTTCCTGCCTTATTCCGCAACCTTCCTGATGTTCGTCGAATATGCCCGTAACGCGGTACGTATGGCGGCACTGATGAAAATCCGCAACATATTCGTGTATACCCATGACTCCATCGGTCTGGGCGAAGACGGCCCGACGCACCAGCCGGTTGAACAAATGGCCAGCCTGCGTGTGACGCCGAACATGAGCCTGTGGCGTCCTGCGGATCAGGTCGAATCCGCCATCGCCTGGAAAACTGCGATTGAGCGTAAAGACGGCCCGTCAGCACTGATCTTCTCCCGCCAGAACCTGACGCAACAACCGCGTACTGCCGGACAGCTGGCAAACGTGGCGCGCGGCGGTTATGTGCTGAAAGATTCCGATGGCACGCCGGAAATCATCCTGATTGCGACCGGTTCGGAAGTGGGCATTACGGTTGAAGCAGCGGACAAACTGACGGCAGCGGGCACCAAAGTGCGCGTGGTTTCCATCCCGTCGACCGATGTCTTCGACAAACAAGACGCGGCGTATCGCGAATCCGTACTGCCAAAAGCCGTGACCGCGCGTCTGGCGGTCGAAGCGGGTATTGCAGATTACTGGTACAAGTATGTCGGCCTGAACGGCGACGTTGTCGGTATGACCACCTTCGGCGAATCCGCTCCGGCAGAACTGCTGTTCAAAGAGTTCGGTTTTACCGTGGATAACGTGGTCGCAAAAGCACAGGCACTGCTGAAGTAATCTCCGGTACATTTCCCTCTCTGTAAAAAGAGGGGGAAATGCTGGCTAAAAATCTCACATCTGCCCCCTTCCTGCTTGATGAATCTGCCCCTCTCCGGTAAAGTCCCGTCCCTTCTTTGGCATGGGGATCAATAATGTTTATTGGATTTGACTACGGTACAGCGAATTGCTCAGTCGCAGTGATGCGCGATAATAACGCCCAACTTCTGGCGTTAGAAAATAATGATCCTTATTTACCCTCCATGCTCTGTGCGCCATCCCGTGAAGCTGTCAGCGAATGGCTGAACCGCCACGGACAGGTGCCGACAGGCAGTGATGAAAATCTGGCGCTGCTGCGTCGTAGTATCAGCTTTAACCGCGAGGAAGATATTCCGGTTAACGCCAACAGCGTGAACTTTGGTTTGCAGGCGCTGGCGACCTACATGGAAGATCCGGAAGAAGTGTATTTCGTTCGTTCTCCGAAATCGTTTCTTGGCGCAAACGGCCTGAAGCCGCAGCAGATTGCCCTGTTCGAAGATCTGGTTTGCGCGATGATGTATCACATCAAACGTCAGGCAGAATCTGTTTTGCAGGAAAGCATTGAGCAGACGGTGATTGGCCGTCCGATCAACTTCCAGGGCATGGGCGGTGAGGAAGCGAACAGTCAGGCGCAGGGGATTTTACAGCGCGCCGCTGAACGTGCCGGTTTCCGTGATATTGCTTTCCAGTTTGAGCCGGTAGCGGCAGGTCTGGATTTTGAAGCCACCCTGACAGATGAGAAAACAGTGCTGGTCGTCGATATCGGCGGCGGAACGACCGACTGTTCCGTTCTGCTGATGGGCCCGCAGTGGCGCGATAAAGCGGAACGTCAGAACAGCCTGCTCGGCCACAGTGGTTGCCGCGTCGGCGGTAACGATCTGGACATCATGACCGCGTTTAAACAACTGACGCCTCAGTTCGGCATGGGCAGCGAAACACAAAAAGGTATCGCGATCCCGGCATTACCTTACTGGAATGCGGTTGCAACCAATGATGTTCCTGCACAGCTGGATTTCTACAGCGTGGCGAATGGCCGCATGTTGCGTGATTTGATCCGCGACGCCGCGCAGCCGGATCTCATTAAGCGCCTGCTGAAAGTACAACAGCAGCGCCTGAGCTACCGCCTGGTACGTGCTGCCGAAGAAAGTAAAATTGCCCTCTCCGAGCGCGAAAGCGTGACGGCGGCAATGGACTTCATTGAATCCGGTCTGGCAGAAACCATCAGCCAGCAGCAGCTGAGTGACGCGATTTCTCAGCCGCTGGAACGCATTCAGGAACAGGTTGCTCTGGCACTGGCCAGCAGCGAAATTAAACCGGATGTGATTTATCTGACCGGTGGCAGCGCCCGTTCTCCACTTTTACGTGCCGCATTGCAGGCACAGTTGCCGGGGATCCCGCTGGTCGGGGGCAATGATTTTGGCTCGGTCACTGCCGGTCTGGCGCGCTGGGCACAAACGCTGTTCCGTTAATTAACGGCTTCACAAAAACAAAAACCGCCTGATGTTAAGGCGGTTTTTTTGTTTATGGCGATACGGCAAATTACGTTTTACAAAGACTTGGTTACCATGCGCTGGCGTCGTTAAGCGTACGGATATCGGCATCATCGAGTTTCAGCGTAGCGGCCTGCGCCAGTTCATTGAGCTGTTGCAGCGAGGTCGCGCTGACAATCGGGGACGTGATGCTCGGACGGGCGATTTGCCAGGCCAGCGCAACCTGACCCGGCTGTGCGCCGTGTTTTTCTGCGACCTGATCCAGCCCCTGCAACACTTTCAGGCCACGTTCGTTCAGGCAACGTGCAACCACGTTTTCGCCACGTTTACTTTTGCTGGCGTCGGCTTTCGTACGGTATTTCCCGGTCAGGAATCCGGCAGCCAGCCCATAGAAATTGATCACGCCAAGGCCATTGTCCGTCACGACTTTTTCCAGCGCTTCTTCATACACTTTGCGGTCGTAAAGATTGTACTGAGGTTGCAGCGTTTCATAACGCCCCAGCCCGTTTTCCTTGCTGACTTTCAGCGCTTCGGCCAGACGTGGCGCGCTGTAGTTGGATGCGCCGATAGCGCGCACCTTGCCTTCTTTGATCAGCGCATCAAACGCGGCCAGACTTTCTGCCAGCGGCGTATCCGCATCATCGTCATGTGACTGATACAAATCGATATAGTCGGTTTGCAGGCGTTTCAAAGAAGCTTCCACCGCTTCTTTGATATAACGTGGCGACAGGCCAACTTTCCCTTCACCCATCGGTTTACCAACTTTTGTCGCCAGAATGATCTGGTCGCGCTTGCCGGTTTTTTTCAGCCAGTTGCCGATAATGGTTTCCGACTCGCCACCGTGGTTGCCTTCGACCCAGCTCGAATACACATCAGCGGTGTCGATAAAGTTAAGTTTATGATCCAGAAGAGCATCGAGCAGATTAAAGGATGCTGCCTGATCGACAGTCCAGCCAAACACATTGCCGCCGAAAGTCAGCAACGGCACCTGAATTCCTGAACGGCCCAGTTCTCTTTTACTCATCATTCTCTCCCTTTGAGAAGGTCAGATTAAACATGCTTTGCGTGCGAACGATTCGTGATCAAAGGTCAACCTTAGCATTTTGATATAAAATGTCAGGCTTAAACTCTATTCTTTATTGTCAGAAGAATTGTCAAAAAATGGGAAAGACTCTCCTTATTTCCTCCATTTTCTGCTGAAGCATTCTGGCTACACTGTAAGCCTGGTCTGAAGGTGGTACTCCCCCTGAAATGCCGCGACAATGATTGTGCTGATGCGAACCCATGAAATCTGAAAACACTGACACCTTACCGCCTTCCGCCCCGCTGCCACCGTCGGTACGCTGGCAATTGTGGATTGTCGCCTTTGGCTTTTTTATGCAGGCGCTCGACACTACGATTGTGAATACTGCGTTACCGTCCATGGCCCGTAGCCTGGGTGAAAATCCTCTGCATATGCATTCGGTGGTGGTCGCTTATGTGCTGACCGTCGCAGTGATGTTGCCCGCCAGCGGCTGGTTGGCGGATAAAGTCGGGGTGAAATGGGTCTTCTTTTCCGCCATCGTTTTGTTCACCGTCGGTTCACTACTCTGCGCGCAGTCCGAAAGTCTGCGCGAACTGGTACTGTCACGTATCGTTCAGGGGATTGGCGGCGCGATGATGGTGCCCGTCGGGCGGCTGACGGTGTTGAAAATCGTTCCGCGCAGCGAATACATGGCCGCCATGACCATGGTCACCCTGCCCGGCCAGGTCGGCCCGCTGCTCGGCCCGGCGCTGGGTGGTTTTCTGGTGCAGTACGCCAGCTGGCACTGGATTTTCCTGATCAATCTGCCTGTCGGTCTGGCCGGTTGTATTGCCACGCTGATGATTATGCCGAATTACAAAATGCAGACACGGCGCTTTGATATCAGCGGCTTTGTCATGCTGGCGGTGTGTATGGCGACGCTCACGCTGGCGCTGGAAGGCAGCCGCAGCATGGGCCTTAGCGCGCTTGAATTAGTGCTGCTGGTGGTCGTCGGTTTAGGCGCGTTAGGCGTTTACTGGATGCACGCCCGCGGCAATCTTTCCGCGCTGTTTTCTCTGCGCCTGTTCCACACGCCAACGTTTAAAATCGGCCTGATCGGCAGCCTGTTAGGCCGCATCGGCAGCGGAATGTTGCCGTTTATGACGCCGGTATTTTTACAGCTGGGGATGGGCTTTACGCCATTCCACGCCGGGCTGATGATGATCCCGATGGTGCTTGGCAGCATGGGGATGAAGCGCGTGGTCGTGCGGCTGGTGAATCAGCTCGGGTATCGCGCCGCGCTGGTGAGCGCCACTTTACTGCTCGCGCTGATTACGCTTATCTTCCCGCTGGTGGCGATTTACGGCGCTGTGTGGATGATTCCGGTGGTGCTGTTCTTCCAGGGCATGGTGAACTCCCTGCGC
>Ga0153981_1000080_pt1 | contig 28747 bp, 20 predicted proteins | sample TSGA065MetaG_FD_104714 | JGI IMG/M metagenome (GOLD analysis project Ga0153981, IMG submission 104714) | Attine ant fungus gardens microbial communities from Georgia, USA - TSGA065 MetaG | ecosystem: Host-associated > Fungi > Mycelium > Unclassified | place: USA: Georgia, Magnolia Springs State...
ACGTCACTGAGAACGATGTCGATTTCATGGGAACGCATGGCGTCCAGCGCGTCCATACCGTCATTCGCCGTCACCACGACGTATCCCATCGTGCCCAGCTGATCTGCCAGCAGACGCCGGTTGATCGGATGGTCATCCACCACCAGCAATGTGATATCGCTGTAATCGTGAACCACAGTGGCTTCCGGTGCCGGTAAACCGCCTTCTTCTGCTGACGTTTCCAGCCGGTAAATACGGTTAAGCAGCGCGGTGATTTCCAGCGGCGTCGAGGTGCTGTGAACCCAGTACCCCGGGCGTGTCTCGACCGGCGGCCCGATGTGCGCGATAGAAAACTCAATCTGTGCCGCCAGTTCACCTTTGAGGATGAGCGGCGTATCGGTGATCAGCACATCTTCGCGCTGGCTTTGCATTCCTGCCTCAAAGCGCTGAATATTCGCGCCGTGGTAACGCAGCAGCTGCATCAGATAGCTTTCCAGATACGCGTTACGCACATCCAGCCAGACCGTTTTGTCCTGCCAGTTATCGAGCGGTTCTTCGGACGGGAACGTGGCGTTGTACAACGGAATACGCACGGTAAACGAACTGCCCAGCCCCGGTTCGGATTCAACGTCAATGTCGCCATCCATCAGGTTGATCAGCTTTTCACAAATCGCCAGCCCGAGCCCGGTGCCCTGGAAGTGGCGCTGCACGCCGGTTCCGACCTGGAAGAACGGGTCAAACAGGCGGGTGATTTCCCGCTCCGGGATGCCCACGCCGGTATCGCGCACCTGGAATTCCAGATAATTACCGCAGGTTCTGACGTTCAAAACGATACAGCCGGTATCGGTAAATTTGATCGCGTTATTCAGGATATTCGAAATGACCTGCTGCAAACGCACCGGATCGCCGTTAAACGACAGCGGCACGTTGTGCTCGATAAAACAGTAAAGGCCGAGGTGCTTTTTCACCACCAGCGGCAGATAGTTGCCGGCAATGTGGGTAATCACTTCACGGCACGAGAATTCCTGCGGCTCGATTTTCAGCTGCTCGGATTCAATTTTCGAGAAGTCGAGAATGTCGCTGATGATTTTCAGTAAAAGCGCCGAGGAGTTGTTCATCGCCGTTACCAGACGGTCAACGCCCTGCGGCAGCCCCTGCGTTTGCAGTAAATCCAGGTTACCGATAATCCCGTACAGCGGCGTACGCAATTCATGGCTGACCGTCGCCAGGAACATGGATTTCGACTGGCTGGCCTGTTCCGCCGCATTGGCCATTTCCTGGAGTGATTCCTCCATTTTCACCCGCGAGCTGACGTCTATCAGAACGCAGATCGCCACGTCTTCATTCCGGTAGCGAGAGTGAACGAAACTCAGCTGAATGTTGTTGTTATTCTTGGTAATCACATCAACAAAATTGACCTGCTGGTCGCAGATGATCCGCGTAATACGCTGGCGGTCTTCCTGCGTCAGCATATTGATATAATTATGCGCCAGCTCATTACTCAGGATATTCACGCCATCACTGATGCGCAGAATCGAAATTCCTACCGGCGCCGAGGCAACGATTTTATGGTTAAACTGCTCATGTTCTTCCAGACGGAACGCGTTTTCTTCCGCCGGTAAAAACATCTTACGCTCAAATACCCAGGCCAGAATAAACAGCAGCAGACCGGAGAAGATATTCAGCAATACGGCGTTGAAAATCAGTATCTTGAACCGTTCAAGCAGCGTGTTGAACGGCATTGAATAGACTACGCTCAGCGTGGATGGTGTCAGCGGCTTTTTATAAATGAGATCTTTATAGCCGTTCATGTAGCCGAAATAAGAGCTTTCTTCCGGGTAATTTCCCAGCGTCGCCGTGTTACCGTCATCTTCAGAAATGCTCAGCAACGGCTGATCGTCTTCATCCAGCAGCGTCACGCCGGTGTGCTGGGCATTAGGATTCAGTAAATCTTCAAGACGCAAATTTTGCTGAATACCCATCAGCGCTTCGAGTTTATTACCGACATAAATTGGGGTTAATACATAAAGATAGCCGGAATCTTTATTACCGGACTGCGACACCCAGTACAGGCTGTTGGCCTTGTCCTGGTTTTTACCGTTGCGGTATTGCAGGATTTTCTCATGCAACGATTTCAGCTGCTCCTGACTTTCACGCTCCAGCGGTTCGCTGCTGACCCCAAAATCCACCAGACACAAATTCTCGCCGCTGATATAGAACACACGGTTCAGATCGTAAGCATCGGAGAAATTGTCTTTCCAGTAATGGATCATGTTACCAAGCGACGCCAGCGAGTTGCGGTAGCTGCTGTTTATCTGAGAACAATCGGACTCAGGAAACAGTGAAAGATAGGTCGGCGGCGTGCTTTTGGTGCTGATCATGCCATTGATGATATCCAGCCCGTTCATGGAATCGCTGAGACGCTTCTCGGCCATAAACTTTATGCTGTGCATGACGTCATTGGAGTTTTTGACGTAGCTCTGCGCCAGATCGTAGTTGAGGTTATCCTCATCGCGGATCTCAGATTCTTTGTTGTGGAAGATATTCAGCACATAAAAGGTGGTCAGCAGCACACCCAGTGTCCACAACATAAGCGCCAGCACCCGGAACAGATAGCGGGATATTTTTAGCGTTGTTCGAAACGAAGCAAGATATTTCAAGGATTAACCATCGGTGTAACGGCTCAGTGAGCAGGATACGTTTAGGATTCAGAATACACTATTGTCGTGGTTTCTAAAAAATACGATGTTAATAAAAAAGGCATAACACGTTGCCATGTTATGCCCTTCATTAATCCGACTAAGAAGACTTATTCTTCTTCGTCGTCTGCTGGCTGATCGTCTTCACCTTCTGCGTCGTCCGGCAAATCGGCTGCTTGTGCCGCTTCCAGTTCGCCCGCTTCAGTGGCTACGCCATCCAGTTCTTCGTCTTCTACCGGCTCTGCAACACGTTGCAGACCGACGACGTGTTCTTCTTCTGCGGTACGGATAAGCGTCACACCCTGGGTGTTACGGCCTACTGTACTCACTTCAGAAACACGGGTACGCACCAGCGTACCGGCGTCGGTGATCATCATGATCTGATCCGCTTCATCTACCTGAATCGCGCCAACAACCGGTCCGTTACGCTCGCTCACTTTGATTGAGATAACGCCCTGCGTTGCACGGGATTTGGTTGGATATTCTGTTGACTCAGTCCGTTTACCGAAGCCGTTTTGCGTCACAGTCAGAATACAACCGTCGCCGCGTGGGATAATCAGGGACACAACGCTGTCGCCTTCGCCCAGACGGATACCGCGTACACCGGTCGCCGTACGGCCCATCGAGCGGACGGCTTCTTCGGAGAAGCGCACCACTTTACCGGCGGCAGAGAACAGCATGACTTCGTCTTTACCGTCAGTCAGGTCAACACCAATCAGCTCATCACCCTCGTTCAGGTTAATGGCGATGATGCCGGCGCTGCGCGGACGGCTGAAATCGGTCAGAGCAGTTTTCTTCACGGTACCGCTTGCGGTTGCCATGAACACATGACGGCCTTCTTCGTACTCGCGTACTGGCAGAATGGCGGTAATACGTTCGTTTGGCTCAAGCGGCAGTAAGTTGACAATCGGACGGCCACGGGCACCGCGGCTGGCTTCCGGCAACTGATAGACTTTCATCCAGTACAGACGTCCGCGACTTGAGAACATCAGAATGGTGTCATGGGTGTTAGCCACCAGCAGACGGTCGATAAAGTCTTCTTCTTTAATGCGTGCGGCTGATTTGCCTTTACCACCGCGACGCTGCGCTTCATAGTCGGTCAGAGGCTGATATTTCACATACCCCTGATGCGACAATGTCACCACAACGTCTTCCTGATTGATCAGGTCTTCGATGTTGATGTCAGAAGAGTTCGCCGTAATTTCGGTGCGACGCGGATCGTTATACTGATCGCGGATCGCTTCCAGTTCTTCACGAATGACTTCCATCAGACGCTCAGGGCTGGACAGGATGAACAGCAGCTCGGCGATTTGCACCAGCAGCTCTTTGTATTCATCCAGCAGTTTTTCGTGCTCAAGGCCGGTCAGTTTCTGCAAGCGCAGATCCAGAATCGCCTGTGCCTGCTGTTCAGTCAGGAAGTATTTACCGTCGTGAATACCAAACTGTGGTTCCAGCCATTCAGGACGAGCCGCATCATCACCGGCGCTTGCCAGCATCGCAGCAACGTTACCCAGATCCCATGAACGCGCGATCAGGCCCGCTTTCGCTTCAGCCGGCGTCGGTGCAGCACGGATCAGTTCAATGATTGGGTCGATGTTTGCCAGCGCGATGGCCAGTGCTTCAAGGATATGTGCACGGTCACGGGCTTTGCGCAGTTCGAAGATAGTACGACGCGTGACGACTTCACGACGGTGACGGACAAACGCAGACAGGATCTCTTTCAGACCGAGAATTTTCGGCTGACCCTGGTGCAATGCCACCATGTTGATGCCGAAAGAAGTCTGTAGCTGCGTCAGTGAATAGAGGTTATTCAGAACCACTTCACCGACAGCGTCGCGTTTGATTTCAATGACGATACGCATACCGTCTTTGTCGGACTCATCACGCAGTGCGCTGATGCCTTCGACACGCTTTTCTTTCACCAGCTCGGCGATCTTTTCGATCAGACGGGCTTTGTTCACCTGATACGGGATCTCGTGAACAATGATGGTTTCGCGACCGGTTTTGGCGTCCGCTTCCACTTCAGCGCGGGCACGGATGGAGATTTTGCCACGGCCTGTACGGTAAGCTTCTTCGATACCACGACGGCCATTGATGATCGCTGCCGTCGGGAAGTCAGGCCCCGGGATGTGTTCCATCAGCCCTTCAATGCTGATGTTTTCATCTTCGATGTACGCCAGACAGCCGTTGATCACCTCAGTGAGGTTATGCGGCGGAATGTTCGTCGCCATACCGACCGCGATACCTGACGAGCCGTTAACCAGCAGGTTAGGAATACGCGTTGGCATTACCGCAGGAATTTGTTCGGTGCCGTCATAGTTTGGCACGAAATCGACAGTTTCTTTTTCTAAGTCTGCCAGCAATTCGTGTGCAATTTTTGACATGCGGATTTCGGTATAACGCATGGCGGCGGCGGAGTCGCCATCCACCGAACCGAAGTTACCCTGCCCGTCCACCAGCATGTAGCGAAGTGAAAAAGGCTGAGCCATACGAACGATGGTGTCATAAACAGCAGTATCACCGTGCGGGTGATATTTACCGATAACGTCACCGACCACACGGGCCGATTTTTTGTAGGCTTTATTCCAGTCGTTACCGAGAACATTCATTGCGAAAAGTACGCGCCGGTGCACCGGTTTCAAACCATCGCGCACATCTGGGAGCGCACGTCCGACAATAACGGACATCGCATAATCCAGGTAAGAGTTTTTCAGCTCTTCTTCGATGTTAATCGGTGTGATTTCTCTGGCAAGGTCGCTCATGGAGCTGCTATCCCTCTACTGATTATTCATGGCCGCTGCCCACGTAGGCATATATAGCGCAAAGGTGTAAAACTATACCACAAACCAGCCAAACGTGGAAAACAACCTCCCCCTTTTGCGCAGTATTATCCAACATGATTCAAACCTTTGCGCAAAGCGCGTGAATTCGTACAAAGATTAGCCAGTCGCGACAAAACTGAACCAAACCGGACGGAATATGTATAATCCGCTCATCTGGATATAAGGAGTTCATCACGCTCATGACAACCACACCGGCCTCTAAGCCACAGAATATTGACCATGAAGAAATCGCCAAGTTTGAGGCCGTCGCCTCGCGCTGGTGGGATCTGGAAGGCGAATTCAAACCCCTTCACCGCATTAATCCACTTCGTCTGAACTACATTCTGGAGCGCGCCGACGGCCTGTTCGGGAAGAAGGTTCTCGACGTCGGCTGCGGCGGCGGAATTTTAAGTGAAAGCATGGCGGTGGCTGGCGCAGAAGTGACCGGTCTGGACATGGGCGGCGAGCCGTTGCAGGTCGCGCGTCTGCATGCGCTGGAAAGCGGTGTGAAAGTCACTTACGTGCAGGAAACTGTCGAAGCACATGCCGATGCGCATCCGCAGCAGTACGATGTCGTGACCTGTATGGAAATGCTGGAACACGTACCGGACCCGGCGTCAGTGGTTGCGGCCTGCGCCCGTCTGGTAAAGCCCGGCGGCCACGTTTTCTTCTCCACCATCAACCGCAATAATAAAGCCTGGCTGATGGCGATTTTCGGCGCGGAATACGTGCTGAAGATGGTGCCGAAGGGCACGCATGACATCAAAAAGTTCATCAAGCCGTCAGAGCTGCTGAACATGATTGACCGCACGCCGCTGTTTGAACGCCACATTATGGGGCTGCATTACAACCCTCTGACCGACCATTTCAAACTCGGGCCAAACGTCGATGTGAATTACATGATTCATACGCAGGCTGAAAATAACAGCGTGAGCTGAGTGCCCGAAATCACCCCTGCGTCAAGCCCGGAAGATGCGTTCCGGGCTGAAATCTTCAGACTTTACCCAAACATCCCTGCTCATAATTTCACTTAAACCTTAGTTTTTAGGGCGTTGGTTCATCCGGCAGGCGCAACATGTTTTTTTAGAATAGTTATCCAGATCAATATAGCGTTTTTTTCTAACGTTTAATAAACCGGCAGTCGATCACCTTTCGCAAAAATATAAGAAAATCGTATCTCAGATATTGACAGGTTTGTCGCGCCAGCAATGACGGACTCCTCAGGCTTGAGGCAAAAATTTCTCCCCAACTTATCCACAAAACAGGCCATTTTGTTCACTTGCAAAAGGGCCATTCAGTCACTATCTTGTCATCAGAAAATAACAAACCCACAATATATTGTGTTTATATCCTGACCAGCACACAAGGGACTCTTTGTGCTGTCGCGCGTGTTTTCACGGCCAGGTCAGGCACTGTATAAACCTTTGAGGTATCACACCGAATGAACCAAAGTCTGCTTGTTACTAAACGTGATGGCCGCACAGAACGCATCAACCTTGATAAAATCCACCGTGTCATTGACTGGGCAGCGGAAGGTCTTCAAAACGTATCAGTTTCTCAAGTAGAACTTCGTTCACACATCCAGTTCTATGACGGGATTAAAACCGCTGATATTCATGAAACGATTATCAAAGCGGCTGCCGACCTGATCTCCAAAGATGCCCCGGATTACCAATATCTGGCCGCCCGTCTGGCAATCTTCCACCTGCGTAAAAAAGCCTACGGCCAGTTTGAACCGCCAAAACTGATCGACCAGGTCACGCGCATGGTTGAAATGGGTAAATACGACAAACATCTGCTGGAAGACTACACGGCTGAAGAGTTCGAGCAGATGGACAGTTTTATTGACCACTGGCGCGACATGAATTTCTCCTACGCAGCTGTGAAGCAGCTGGAAGGGAAATATCTGGCACAGAACCGCGTGACCGGCGATATCTACGAAAGCGCACAGTTTCTGTACATTCTGGTCGCGGCCTGCCTGTTCTCCGGCTACCCGCGTGAAACCCGTCTGGATTACATCAAACGTTTCTATGACGCGATTTCTACCTTCAAAATTTCTCTGCCTACGCCGATCATGTCTGGCGTGCGCACCCCAACCCGTCAGTTCAGCTCCTGCGTTCTGATTGAATGTGGCGACAGCCTGGATTCCATCAACGCGACGTCCAGCGCTATCGTGAAATACGTTTCCCAACGTGCCGGTATCGGCATCAATGCCGGTCGCATCCGTGCGCTGGGCAGCCCGATCCGTGGCGGCGAAGCGTTCCACACCGGTTGTATCCCGTTCTACAAACACTTCCAGACCGCCGTGAAATCCTGTTCTCAGGGCGGCGTTCGCGGCGGCGCAGCCACATTGTTCTATCCGATGTGGCATCTGGAAGTTGAAAGCCTGCTGGTGCTGAAAAACAACCGTGGTGTTGAAGGCAACCGCGTCCGTCATATGGACTACGGTGTGCAGATCAACAAACTGATGTATCAGCGTCTGGTGAAAGGCGGCGATATCACCCTGTTCAGCCCGTCTGACGTCCCTGGCCTCTACGATGCGTTCTTTGCCGATCAGGACGAGTTCGAGCGTCTGTATGAGAAATACGAGCAGGACGCCAGCATCCGTAAGCAGAAAGTAAAAGCGGTTGAGCTGTTTTCGCTGATGATGCAGGAACGTGCTTCTACAGGCCGTATCTACATTCAGCACGTTGACCACTGCAACACCCACAGCCCGTTTGATCCTGCTATCGCGCCTGTTCGCCAGTCCAACCTGTGTCTGGAAATCGCGCTGCCAACCAAACCGCTGGATGACGTCAACGACGAAAACGGCGAAATCGCGCTGTGTACGCTGTCTGCTTTCAACCTCGGCGCTATCGAAAGCCTCGACGATCTGGAAGAGCTGGCAGTGCTGGCAGTTCGTGCCCTTGACGCCCTGCTCGATTATCAGGATTACCCGATCAAAGCCGCAAAACGTGGCGCGATGGGGCGTCGTACGCTGGGTATCGGCGTGATCAACTACGCGTATTATCTGGCGAAAAACGGCGTGCGTTATTCCGACGGCAGCGCCAACAACCTTACGCACAAAACGTTTGAAGCCATTCAGTATTACCTGCTGAAAGCCTCCAACGAGCTGGCGAAAGAGCAAGGCGCGTGTCAGTGGTTCAATGAAACCACCTATTCACAAGGCATCATGCCGGTGGATACGTACAAGAAAGATCTGGATGCGATTTGCGACGAGCCGCTGCATCTGGACTGGGATTCCCTGCGCGAAAGTATCAAAACCCACGGCCTGCGTAACTCCACGCTGTCCGCGCTGATGCCTTCCGAGACGTCTTCGCAGATCTCCAATGCCACCAACGGTATCGAGCCACCGCGCGGCCACATCAGTATCAAAGCGTCGAAAGACGGCATCCTGCGCCAGGTTGTGCCGGAATATGAGCGTCTGAAAGATCAGTACGAACTGTTGTGGGATATGCCGAACAACGACGGTTATCTGCAACTGGTTGGCGTGATGCAGAAATTCATCGACCAGGCGATTTCGTCTAACACCAATTATGATCCGTCGCGCTTCCCGAACAGCAAAGTGCCGATGAAGCAGTTGTTGAAAGACCTGCTGACGGCCTACAAATTTGGCGTGAAAACGCTGTACTATCAGAACACCCGCGACGGTGCTGACGATGTGCAGGAAGACATGAAAGCTGAAGTGGCTGATGACTGCGAAAGCGGCGCCTGCAAAATCTAATCGTCTGTTTTAACTCAATTATTATTCGAAACCCCCGTCAGGGGGTTTTTGCCGAGAATTTCGAGGAAGTTATGGCCTACAGTACTTTTTCCCAGAATAAAAACGATCAGCTTCTTGAGCCAATGTTCTTTGGCCAGTCGGTTAACGTTGCCCGTTTCGACCAGCAGAAGCATGAAATCTTTGAAAAACTGATCGAAAAGCAGCTGTCCTTCTTCTGGCGTCCGGAAGAGATTGATGTTTCCCGCGACCGTATCGATTTCCAGGCACTGCCGGAGCACGAAAAGCACATCTTCCTCAGCAACCTGAAATACCAGACGCTGCTCGATTCCATTCAGGGCCGCAGCCCGAACGTCGCGCTGTTGCCGCTGATTTCTATCCCGGAGCTGGAAACCTGGGTCGAAACCTGGGCGTTCTCGGAAACTATTCACTCGCGTTCTTACACGCACATTATCCGCAACATCGTTAACGATCCGGCGATTGTGTTTGACGATATCGTGACCAACGAAGAAATCCTCAAGCGCGCGAAAGATATCTCCGGCTATTACGATACGCTGATTGAGATGACCAGCTACTACCACCTGCTGGGCGAAGGCACGCATCAGGTGAACGGCAAAGCTGTCGTGGTAAACCTGCGTGAACTGAAGAAAAAACTCTACATCTGCCTGATGAGTGTCAATGCACTGGAAGCCGTGCGTTTCTACGTTAGCTTCGCCTGTTCGTTTGCGTTCGCAGAACGTGAACTGATGGAAGGCAACGCGAAAATCATCAAGATGATCGCCCGTGACGAAGCCCTGCATCTGACCGGCACGCAGCACGCACTGAACCTGCTGCGCTCAGGTCAGGACGATCCGGAAATGGCTGAGATCGCGCTGGAATGTCAGCAGGAATGCCATGATTTGTTCGTGCTCGCCGCTCAGCAGGAAAAAGACTGGGCTGAATATCTGTTCAAAGACGGCTCGATGATCGGCCTGAACAAAGACATTCTGTGCCAGTACGTCGAGTACATCACCAACATCCGTATGCAGGCTGTGGGTCTGGATGCGCCATTTAAAACCCGCTCTAACCCAATTCCGTGGATCAACGCCTGGCTGGTGTCCGACAACGTGCAGGTTGCACCGCAGGAAGTGGAAGTCAGCTCCTATCTGGTCGGTCAGATTGACTCTGAAGTGCATGCGGATGATCTGAGTGATTTCGAGCTGTAAATGACGGACAGAACCATCATACTTTCAGCAAACGGCCAGCAACTGGTCTGTAACGCAGAGCACCGGAACTTGCTGGAAGTGTTTGAACATCATCAGGTTGAAGTGGAATACCAGTGCCGGGAAGGTTATTGCGGTTCATGTCGCATAAAGCTCGTTCGCGGGACGGTTGAGTACAGTGAGAAACCTCTGGCGTTTGTGGCAGAAGGAGATGTCCTTCCATGCTGCTGCCTGCCGGTGGGGGATATTGAAGTTGAATTTTAGCGGGCTGCTGCCCGTGCCCGCTGTTGAGATTGGCTTCCGGTTTAAATTCTAAATCAAAATCAAAATCAAGGTCGTGGGCGTCGGCCCACACCGACTTGGGGGACGGCTTATCGCCGCCGCCCCCCAAGCCCCCCCGGGCTCTTTCACTGCGCGCTATCGCGGGCACGACGGACATGTTTCTGACGCAATTGTGAGTGGCGCAAAATGCCATCGCTGCGCGATTCCCGAATTTCAGGTGTCGAGCCTCAGGTCTCGAACCATTCATTCGGTGCCATTTTTGAGCACGCCAATCAACTTATCTAAAGATGAAAAATAGTCTGTCTTTGAATTTAAGATCGTGCGGGCGATTCGGGAATCTTGCTGAACGGAGCGGCTTCGAGACCTATGGCTCGAAGACCGAGAGAAGGCACCGCGCAGCGGCAAGATTTCGCGCCACACGCCGATGTACCAGAACATGTCCATCGGCCCAGCGATAGCGCGCAGTGAAAAAACGCGGGAGTCCAGAGGGAGAAGGTTTATTCTCCCTCTGGTCGGTGTGGGCCGACGCCCACGACCTTGAACTTAAAGTTTCACTAGCTTTACAAAGCTAAACCTTCGCCACCCGATCCAACCACGGATAATCCGCCACCGGATCCCATCCGTTCAGATACCTGCGCAGCATATCCATTGCCACCATCGCCATCGTCTCCTGCCGTAACGTCAGTCCGTGACGCGTGGCGGTATAACGAATAGTTAATCCGCTGGTGCCGGACGGTGTATGCAGTGCCAGACTCAGGTGTTCGCCGGACAGTGCGCCGACAGCCAGTGCGAGTTGTGCGCCGGTTTTTTCCGCCAGCCCCTGAGCCCGCGCCAGCAGGCATTCGAGGGATTTTTCCGGTGACGCTTCTTCGCTGTGCGCCAGCAGCTCTCCTCCTGCCAGCGGAACACCTGCGCTTTGCAGCCGCCAGTTCAGCAGACCACCGGTGAAACTTTCACTCACCGCAAGACGCAGATTTTGTGCCAGCAGATGCTCAGCCAGACGATCTGGCAGACTGCCCAGCCCTTCGAAAATCGTGCTCTCCCCCGCCACTTCCCGTACACGCTCAAACGCTTTGTGCATCGCGGCTTCCTGCGAACGCGGGCCGGTAACTTTCAGCTCGATAATCGGCGATGACGAACGGTAACCCATCACCACACCTTCCGGCAGTTCAAGCTTATCCAGTTCGGTGGCGAGATCGCTTTCGCCGCGTCCGAACGTGGTCAGACGCAGACACAACGGCGCTTCAAGTGCGGGAAATTGTTTGTGAAGTCGCGGAACGATTTGCTGCTCCACCATCACTTTAAATTCAGAAGGTACGCCCGGCGTGAAGAAGATCTGACAGCGGTTGAGCTTCACGCTGAATCCGCAGGCGGTGCCGACCGGGTTATCCAGCAGTTCGGCATTGGCCGGAATTTGTGCCTGTTTACGGTTAGATTCGGCCATCGGACGGCCACGTTCATTAAAGAATGCCTGCATGGTTTCAATCCAGCCGGCATTCTCCACCAGTTCTACGCCACAGGCTTTAGCCGCGGCCAGCGCACTTAAATCATCCGTTGTTGGCCCTAAACCGCCGTTTACAATCAGCACATCCGCGATATGGCTGCGTTCTTCGAGAACGGCCACCAGCGCGTCGAGACTGTCACCCACGGTTTCGCGGCTGGTCATCGGTAAACCCTGTTCGAACAGATAATTCGCCAGCCACGCAGAATTGGTATCCACAATCTGGCCGTGCAGCACTTCGTCACCCGTACTCAGCATCTCAACCCTAAGCATCCCGTTCTCCTTCTGTTTTTGTCACTCCACTGTAGAAAGGCTCGGGCCGAAACACAATTGCAAAAGCACAAAGTGAGAGTGCGGAAGTGAACATTCAGGCGAAAAAAAAGCCTGCTAAGCAGGCTTATCAGGAGATTTCCCGAAAGAGGACGGGGATCAGAAGTTGATGGCGCCGCCGAGGTATGCGCCATCAGCCACGATGTTGTCACGGTTGCCATCTTTGCCGTCCAGCGCCATGTACCGGTAACCCACGCTCACGGTCACTAACGGAATCGCGGTCAGACGCACGCCTGCATTAGCTTCTTTATAGTTGCCAATGCCGCTGGACAGTGAATCCGGGGAATAATAGTAATCACCGTACAGGGTGAACAGTTTAGCGATTGGCAATTGCAGGCCGCCACCAACTGCTGCCGCGTAACCTTCGTCGCCGTCTTTCGGGTTGGTGTAAAGCCCTTTACCGCCAACGGTGGCCATGAACGGACCCAGCGGGATGTTGTAGCCCAGCCCCAGACCGGCAACATCGCCGTCGTCATCGTTATGTGTCCAGTCACCGCTTAAAGCCAGACCCGGAGAAGTGGTGCCGAAGCCCACGCCTAAGTGAGTGTAATGCTCGCCAACTTCACCATTCACGCTGATTGCATTTGCAGAAGCAGCCGCGAACATCAGGCTGGCAGCAACACCAGCGACAAGAAACTTTTTCATTATTTATCCTAAATAATTGCTAAACGACAATGATTCTTCCGCGTGAAGTCTAAAGCAATTCACTCTGTTGTAACAACTTTTTGGAACTTTAAAACATTCGCGAAAAGGCGGTAAATTGTAAGAAACATCGATTTCATTGATGAAACGACGATTTCTAATCGGAATGATAACTCCAGCCTATTTGCCCCTGATCAATATAGGGTTTATTACTTGTGGGTAGAGTGAATTTTGCTTAGGAAAGCAACCCTCAGACAAGGAATGTAAAAAGGCTTCCACAGCCCCTTTTACCCCACACCCGTTTCAAACTGAAAGGAATTGTCATGACGAAGAAAGGATTAACAACAGCCTCTGGCGCACCCGTCGTCGATAATAACAATGTCATCACCGCTGGCCGCCGTGGCCCGCTGCTTCTGCAGGATGTCTGGTTTCTTGAGAAATTAGCGCACTTCGACCGCGAAGTGATCCCTGAGCGTCGAATGCACGCGAAAGGTTCCGGCGCGCACGGTACCTTCACCGTGACGCACGATATTACGCAGTACACCCGCGCGAAGATCTTCTCTGAAATCGGCAAGCAAACCGACATGTTTATCCGTTTCTCTACCGTGGCCGGTGAGCGCGGCGCGGCGGATGCAGAACGTGATATCCGCGGCTTCTCCATGAAGTTTTACACCGAAGAAGGCAACTGGGATTTGGTCGGTAATAACACGCCGGTATTTTACCTGCGTGACCCGCTGAAGTTCCCGGATCTGAACCACGTCGTGAAACGCGACCCGCGCACTAACCTGCGTAACCCGGCGTATAAATGGGATTTCTTCTCGCATCTGCCGGAAGCGTTGCATCAGCTGACCATCGACGTCAGTGACCGTGGCCTGCCAACGTCTTACCGCCACATTCACGGTTTCGGCAGCCACACCTTTAGCTTTATCAACGCAGAAAATGAGCGTTTCTGGGTGAAATTCCATTTCCGCTGCCAGCAGGGTATTGAAAACCTGATGGACGATGAAGCCGAAAAACTGGTCGGCACCGACCGCGAAAGTTCACAGCGCGACCTGTATGACGCCATCGAACGCGGCGATTTCCCGCGCTGGAAACTGTTCGTGCAAATCATGCCGGAAGCGGAAGCCTCTCAACTGCCGTACAACCCGTTTGACCTGACCAAAGTCTGGTTGCACAGCGATTATCCGCTGATTGAGGTCGGTGAATTCGAGCTGAACCGTAATCCGGAAAACTACTTTGCCGAAGTTGAGCAGGTGGCGATGAGCCCGGCGAACGTGGTACCGGGCATCGGCTTCTCCCCGGACAGAATGTTGCAGGGCCGCCTGTTCTCTTACGGCGACGCGCACCGTTACCGTCTGGGCGTGAACCATCATCAGATCCCGGTGAACGCACCAAAATGCCCGTTCCATAATTATCACCGCGACGGCGCGATGCGCGTTGACGGCAACAGCGGTAACGGCGTGACGTACGAGCCGAACAGCGCAGGTTTATTCCAGGAACAGCCCGATTTCAGCGAACCGCCGCTGAGCATTGAGGGCGCAGCCGATCACTGGAATCATCGTGAAGATGATGATTATTTCACTCAGCCGCGTTTGCTGTTTAACCTGCTGTCTGAAGCCGAACATCAGCGTATGTTTGCGCGCATTGCCGGTGAACTGAAGCATGCGTCACCTGAAACGCAACTACGCCAGCTCGACCTGTTCTATAAAGTCGATCCGGCGTATGGCGCGGGCGTTGAAGAAGCACTGAAAGCCTGATCCGGTTTACACCGTAAGCAATGATAAGGGCCGCGCAATGCGGCCCTTTTTTCGTCTACGCGGTCAGCGTTTCAATCCACTGCCGGATGCGCAGCCGGGAGATTTTGATACCGCCCTGCGCCAGCGTTTCGGGCAACGCGTGATACGCCACCGGCAACTGGAAATGCGGTAATTTCCGGCTAAGCCAGAGATTCAGTTCCGCATAAACCAGCCCGGCCTGTGCGTCAAGCACCGCCACCGGACGATGTCCGAATTGTTCATCAGCAACGGGAACCACAAAAGCCTGCGAAACCTGAGGATGGCTGACCAGCACTTTTTCGATATCTTCCGGCTGAATGCCTTCGCCGCCGCTGAAAAACAGATTGTCCAGACGCCCGGCGATAAACAGTTCTCCGGCATGCCACCCGCCGCGATCGCGGGTATGCAACCAGCCATCGGCATCCGTCAGCGGCATCAGACTACCGTTTTTCCAGTAACCGGCCGCCAGACTGTCGGCACGGATCAGGATTTCTTCGTCAGAAATACGGACGTCTTTTCCGGCCAGCGGCATGCCCACACCCGCCGACGCATCAGCGCGTTTGGCCGCCACCGTGGACGCCGTTTCCGTCATCCCGTAACCGCACCAGCACTGCACACCAGCCTTTTCGGCCTGCGTGGTCAGCTCCAGCGGGATCTGCGCACCGCCGAGCAGAACGTGTCGCAGGGACGCCGGGAATGCCGTTTGTTGCAACAAACGCCAGAGCTGCGTCGGCACCAGCGACGCATGGCTGCATTCCGCCAGCGCGGTCTCGATATTTTTATCCCCAGCCAGCACCAGCGTGGCACCGGCGGTAAGCCATCGCCAGATAATCCCCTGCCCCGATACATGAAACTGCGGCAGCGAAAGCAGCCAGCTGTCGTTGTGTGTAAACGGAATCAAACCCAGAACGCCGCGCGCACTGGCAAGATGAGCGGAAAGGGTATGCGCTGCGGCTTTCGGCAACCCGCTGGAGCCGGAAGTGAGCGTCATTGTTGCAATACGCTCCGGCTGCCATGAAACGCAGCTGACGGAAAACGCGTTACGCAAATGCAGCGGCGTCTGGCTCAGGGACAGCGGCTGTCCGGTCAGATCCAGCACAAAACTGATGTCCAGCTGGGGTAATAATTTTTCGCAAAGACCCTGCGGCAACTGCGGATTCAGCGGCAGTAAACGCGCGCCAGTCTGCAACAGCGCCAGATAACTGAGCAGCGCATCCAGACTGTTTTTACTGCGCAGCACAACACCCGCGCCTTCACTGACGCCCTGCTGAATAAATCCGGCGGCCAGTGAATCAACACGATGTTGCAAATCACGCCAGCACCAGGTGATATCCCCGGCTTTCAGCGCCATGGCAAACGGCGAACGGTTCGCCCGTTCACGCCACGGCCAGTCATTGATCATTTGCTCTGCCATACCTTTTCCAGTTGAGAAACATCCGTCAGCGGGAGTGTGGAACCCGGCCATTGCCGGATCAACTGTGCCTGCATCAGATCCAGTGTATCGAGCCCCGGCACGGCGTCGGGCGTCAGCCATTGCGCGATACGCGCCAGCTGCGTCAGCCCGAGGCTGGATTCAATCGATGAACTGATGACTGCTTCCAGCCCCGCCGCGTGGGCCTGCGCAATCAGCTGGCGGCAGCGCAACAGGCTTCCCGTCAGCGTAGGTTTGATGATGATCGCCGCCAGACCCGGCTCGGCCTGAACGGTAAAACCGGGCTCGCGCACGCTTTCGTCCCAGGCAATCTTAATGCCGGTGGTACGGGAAAAATCGCGGGATTGTTCACGCGTCAGGCAGGGTTCTTCGATAAAAGCGATGCGGGAACGCAGCTCAGGGGCGACGTGACGGGCAAACCCCTCGGCTTTGACCGGCGTCCAGCTGCGGTTAGCGTCGAGGCGTAAACGCAGCTCCGGCAACGCCTCCAGCAACATGCTGACATTCAGCCCGTCGCCTACCGATTCGTATAAACCGACTTTCACTTTGGCGACTTTCTGGCCAAATAAATCACCCGGCAATTCACCCAGACGCGCATACAGTTCGTTCGGATCGCCATGACACAGCGGCGCACAGCGCAAACTCATGACTTCCGGCAATTCGCCGCGCAATTCCGCATCGGCACAACTGAGGCCGAACGCCACAGAAGGCAAACTGCTGAACGCCGACGCAACCGCCGTCAGCGATGCGCCCTGCACCCACTGGCTCAGCCCGTGCTGAACGGCATCCTGCGCCTGCGGCAACGCTTCCTGACTAAAACCGGGCAGCGGCGCAATTTCGCCCCAGCCGGTTTTATCGTCCTGCCACAGTGATACCAGCAAACCGTCACGCGTTTTCAGACGCTGATTGCGCAGCACCACGCCCGCCTCCATCGGCAGGCTATACCGGTACACCGTGGCGCGGCGCATTACGGATTACGCTTAAATTTGCTGAAGTCCGGCTGGCGTTTTTCGTTAAACGCGTTGCGCCCTTCCTGACCTTCGTCGGTCATGTAGAACAGCATCGTGGCGTTACCCGCCAGTTCCTGCAACCCGGCCTGACCGTCGCAGTCAGCATTGAGTGCAGCTTTCAGGCAACGCAGCGCCATCGGGCTGTTTTCCAGCATTTCGCGGCACCAGCGCACCGTTTCCTTTTCCAGATCGGCCAGCGGAACTACAGTGTTAACCAGGCCCATTTCCAGCGCGGCTTTCGCGTCGTACTGACGGCACAGGAACCAGATTTCGCGGGCTTTTTTCTGGCCGACGATGCGCGCCATATAAGAAGCGCCCCAGCCGCCGTCGAAGGAACCGACTTTCGGGCCGGTCTGGCCAAAGATGGCGTTATCCGCGGCAATCGTCAGGTCGCACATCATATGCAGAACGTGTCCGCCGCCGATGGAGAAACCGGCTACCATCGCCACAACAGGTTTCGGGCAGGTACGGATCTGACGCTGAAAATCCAGCACGTTCAGGTGGTGCACGCCGCTGGCGTCCTGATAGCCGCCGTAATCGCCGCGGACTTTCTGATCACCGCCGGCGCAGAAGGCTTTTTCGCCTTCGCCGGTCAGCACGATCACGCCAATACCTTCGTCGTTACGGGCATCGTCGAGCGCACGGATCATTTCTTTGACGGTCAGCGGGCGAAACGCATTACGCACCTGCGGACGGTTGATGGTGATTTTAGCGATGCCATCTGCAGATTTGTGATAACGGATATCTTCGAATTCGCCGGTGCAATTACGCCATTCAACCGGCGCATACAGTTCTTTTTCATCAGGATAAATCATGCTCAACTTCCTTTAAGACAGGTGAATTAATGAACGCCAGCGCCTGACGGGCAAATTCCGCCGGATTGTCACGATGGGCGTTATGCCCGGCATTGGCGACGGTACGCAGTTCGAAACCGGACTGCTGTGCAAGATGGATAAATTTGGTGTCGGCGCTGCCACACAGCCACGCCAGTGGACGGGAAAGCAGACGCAGTTCAGGGCGCAAATCCGGCTGCACCGACAGCGACGTGGAGGCCAGCATCGCGGCAACGGCGCGGGGATTATTGCCCTCACGCAATAAAACCAGCCCGGCGCGCTGTTCGTCCGTCAGGCTGGAAAACACCGGCTGCTGATACCAGCTGGCGAGTGTCTGCGGCCAGGATGCTTGCGTGAAACGCGCAGCCCATTGCTGATCGTGATGACGGCGCTGCGCGCGTTCCGCCGGACAGGTCAGCCCGGGATGTGCACCTTCCACCAGCACACCCTGCAAGCCGGACGTCTCGCCGTGACAGGCGTGATACAGGCTGATGCGCCCGCCCAGCGAATAACCGATCAGCCAGTAAGAAGTTATGCCCTGCCCGTTCAGCGTGTCGGTCAGCAACTGGCTGACGTCGGCAAAACCAGCGGCGGTAATCGCGGTGGAACGCCCGTGCCCCGGCAAATCCACCCGTAAGCACGGCCATCCGGTCAGCGAAGGCAAAAGCGGCTGCCAGTCTTCAGCACTGCCCAGCAAACCGTGGAGAAAGACCAGCCACGGACGCCCTTCGGCGTCGCCACTGAGCCGCGTGCAGGCCAGCGTCATGATGCGCTGACCTCTCTGACTAAATCACGCAGACACTCAGAGCCTTTCGTTTCACTGACTTTCAGCTCGATAAGTTTTACGCCGCCGTGCTGCCAGCATTGGCTGACGGCGTCGCGTAACGTGCTCATGGAATCCGGGCAGGCGTAATCAAGACCAAACATCGCAGCCGCATGGCTGAATTCAACGTTTTGCGGCATGCAGTAAAAACGCTGACGCTCGGCCTCCGGCGTCGGTAACAAAGAGAAAATCTGCCCGCCGTTGTTGTTCACCACGATGATGACCGTCGGGGCGGAACACTGGCGCATCAGCGCCAACGCGTTTAAATCGTAAAGTGCGGAGATATCGCCGAGAAGCACCAGCGTGGGTTTGCAGGTTGCGCGCTGAACACCGGCGGCTGTTGAAAGCAGGCCGTCAATTCCGCTGGCGCCGCGGTTGGCGAAAACCGGATAACCGGCAGGCAACTGCGCGAAAGCATCCACGAGCCGGACAATCAGGCTGTTGCCAAGAAAAAGCTGACCGTGCTCCGGCAATAAAGCGGGAAGACACCACGCCACCGCGGCCTCACCAAAGGTGCCTTCAAGACGATTTTCCACGGTGTTTAGCGCGCGTTGGGAACACTGTTCCAGCTCTTCTGCCCAGTCCGGCTGAGGCTGCGCAGGGTGCGCCAGAAGCCACTCAGCGACATCGGCCTGAATACGGTGGCCACGATGCTGCGCCGGATCCTGCCTGCCCGGTAAGGTGTCGATCAGCCAGTATTCCTCCGGCTGGCACGCGGCCTGCCATTGCAGCAAACGCTTACCGGTTAAACCGCCGCCAAACTGAATGACCAGCTGAGTTTTCGACAGCACAGCCTGCGCCTGCGGGGAGGCAAGCCATAAATCGGCACAGGGAAGCGGATTACCGGTTGATGCCTGAACGTCGGTTATCAGCGGCCAGCCAAGCAGTTCTGCCCAGCCGGCGACCAGCTCACTTTCCTGCGATGAAATACGACCGGCGATAATCACGCCGCGCTTTTGCCGCCATGAAAACCAGTCAGACTGTGCCACCGGATGCTGCACCGGCGAATAAGACAGCCACGGCTGATCTCCCTGCCACCAGTCGCCCAGCGTTTGCAGCCAGACCTGATGTTCACCGTTATCTTCACCATAAAGCGGCTCAGCAAACGGGCAATTTATATGTACCGCGCCATGCGTCTGCTGCGCCAGCGCGTTATCGAGCGCCGACACCAGCCAGCGGGCACTGATTTCCGGCGTCGGACGCGGCAAATCCAGCGTCTGAACCGGATGGCTGGCAAAAATACCGGTCTGTCGGATGGCCTGATTGGCGCCACAGTCGATGAGTTCCGGCGGGCGATCGGCGGTGAGCAGCACCAGTTTTTCGCCGGTGAGTCCCGCTTCGATCAGTGCCGGATAAAGATTGGCGACCGCCGTGCCGGAAGTGACAATGACAGCCACGCGCTGCCCGCTGGCTTTTGCCAGCCCGAGCGCCAGATGGCCGAGGCCGCGTTCGTCAAAATGGGTGTGACAGATCAGATACGGATGTGCCGCGGCTGCAAGGGTCAGCGGCGTGGAACGGGAACCGGGAGCAATACAGACATGCTGCACATTATGGCGGGTCAGTGCTTCAAGGATCAGCGTCGCCCAGCGACGGTTAAAGACGGCAACAGACATGATGAACTCACTCCGGCAAAGGATTATCCGGCCTGAACGGCAGGCGTGTAGTGCTCTTCCAGCAAAGTACGCAAACCGGCGGCTTTGTTTTCGATTTCCTGCCATTCCTGTGCAGCGTCAGAACCGGCGACAATCCCCGCCCCGGCGTAAAGTTCCAGCTGTTGTCCTTTTACCGCCGCAGAGCGCAATGCCACGGTAAATTCACTTTGTTCGGTACTGAGATACCCGGCAGAACCGGCGTACCACTGGCGGTCAAATGGCTCATAACGGGCGATAAATTCACGCGCGGCCTGACGCGGTAATCCGGCCACCGCCGCCGTCGGTTGCAGACGTTGCAGGCATCCGGCGTCATCGGCCTCGGCGAGCTCGCCGTGGATGCTGCGGCGCAGATGCTGCACTTTGCGTAACCGCAGAATCTCAGCGGGCATCACGTCCAGAGAATGCGCCCCGCCCTGCAAACGCTGGCAAATATCATCAACCACCAGCAAGTTTTCACGCTGGTTTTTGCCGTCATTCAGCAGCCATTCACCCCGCATTTGTGCTTCACCATCATCAGGATGATTAGCGACAGTGCCCGCCAGCGCTTCGGTGAATAACTCAGTATGATCGCGCAGGAACAGACGTTCCGGGCTGGATCCCAGAAAAGCCTGTTGCGGCGTGAACGCCAGCATAAAGTGATAACAGCGATGATTGACTTCGCGGCTGGCGGCGAGGAAAGCGCAGGCGTTCAGCGGCTGGCTGAGCGTTAGGGTAGTTTTACGGGCGAGAACGACTTTGTCGAATTGCTGCTGTTCGATACAGGTCAGCGCCTGTGAAATCAGTTCGTTCCACTGCGGCTGAGCGGGCAAATGCTGGTGCTGGATGACGCGGGAAGTGATCGGCGGCAAATCCCGGCTGGCGACCAGCGAACGCAGGAACAACCGGGTCCGGCGCGCTTCATTCCATAACGAAAGGGTGCTGAAAACGGTACAGCGCAGCCAGTAAGTGGTGCCTTTGCGGCAGAGCTCAATGCGTGGCAGGAAGAGAGCGTTGGCCGCAAATGCGGCGTCATCGTTGTCCGCATTAAAGGCGTTCAGGCCCCAGATATGCAGATCGGAAATGTCCTGGTACTCTCGGATAAAATCCTGCGCCTGCGACAGGTTGCCAAACGCATAGGCATCGCCACACACGGCGGCTTCTTCATCGCCATCGCGCTGCTGCCAGTAGAATTTTGGATAGCAAGGTTGTGCGGATAACCATTCAAGCAGGCCGGTGTCAGGCTGTTTTTGCAGAGAATAACTGAACTGTCGGATACCCGCGGTATCAGGCCATTCGCCTGCCAGGGCTGTATCAAGCTGTTCAATGATTGCTGATATTTGTTTCACCGCTACCTCGGGCCATACCGGATGTTTTGTGACGGGCAGAAATACCCTTCTGGATCAAAAAACGGGTTGGATCAATTACGGATGAATTATGCGGCGATACGAAAAATGAAAATATGCGACAGATCAAGCTGAAGTGAGTGACGTTAGCTAAGAAGGAGTATAGGAGGAGAGAAAGGAGTAATCAAACGTGAGGTAGCAGGAGCAGCGAAAACCGCTCCTGCTCAGCGGGATTAGCGACGCAGAAGGAGGCCAACCACCAGACCGACAGCCGCGCCTACACCAACGCCGTGCCATGGGTTTTCGCGCACATAGCTGTCAGTTTGTTCTGCAACTTTGCGGGCTTTTTTGCAGTAAGAGCGAGCCTGCGGATCAATGCGCGATTTGATATCTTTCAGTGCATTTTCTGCACGCGCTTTGATTTGGACATACTTCTCATCGGCTTTATCACCGGAAGATTTCAGCACTTCTTCCAGAGTTTCAGTCAGCATACGCAAATCGTCATCTAACGAGTTCTGCTGTGTCTCAAATTGGTCAGCCATATTTATCTCCTTATGATGTGAAAGTTCACACTGCCTATAACCCTAGCGCAGAACGGGAGTAAATGCCCGCCGGATCCCATAAACTGCCGTAAATTCGGGAGTTTTAAGAACCTTCTGACCCTTTGGTTTTCACAAAAACGACGGATTTTTCCAGCTGCGCACGCGGTTTTTCACGCTGTTTCGCCAGCCATAATCCGCTGTTTTTCATCGCGTAACCGAATACCAGTCCGACCAGCAATGACACCACCACCTGACGCCAGTCGCCCTGCGCGGCAAAAGTCGCACAGGCACCGATAAATGTTCCCGGCACAAAAGCCAGCCACTGTTGCCGGGCCTGAATGCACATCAGGAAAGCGACGACGCCGGTCAGCATGTAACCGAGAATGCTCCATTCGGGGCGCATGGCGCTGCCCGCGATAATGACGACCGCCCAAAAGACACCGCTCATGCAGGTCAGCGTACTGATCAGTAATCCGCGTAGTCCACCCTGCGGACAGGCGAAATATGCCGTGCATCCGAGGAATCCCGCCCAGCTTATCAGCCCAAGGCTGATGGCCACCCAACCCCAGACACCGGAGAGGATGCCGGTGGTTATGGCAATCATCACTAAAACATTCATGGTGTAAATCCATACGAATCTGAACAAGCGCGCAGTGTACGCATTGGCGGGAATAATGGAATGGGCAAGATCACAAAACAAATGTAATATTTGAATGAACGTACATATAAATGTGATTGATATCACAAAAATGCATCGATACGATTAAAAAAGCCGCTCATGAGAGCGGCTATGTCAGCTTTCAGGACTGCGTGTACAGGCTTTATCAGAGCAGCGGTTGCGCCATCTGCACCAGCGAGATCAGCGGTTGCGGGAAGATACCCAGCAGCAGCACGAGAATCGCGGAAATCAGTACAACCACCCCGCCTGCCGTGAGCGCCCAGTTATTAGGCGTATCACGAACCAGCGTTTCAGGCGCGCTCAGATACAGGCTCACCGTTACGCGCAGATAGTAGTAAAGACCAATCGCAGAACCGACAACCACAGCACCGGTCAGCCACCACAGATGCGCGGTCACACCGGTCGCAATCACGTAGAACTTACCGATAAAGCCCAGCGTCATCGGAATGCCGGCGAGTGACAGCATCATCACGGTCATTACCGCAGACAGGATGGGTTTATGCCAGAACAGACCACGGTAGGAGAACAGCGATTCCGCGTCCGGACCTTTGTACGGGCTGGACATCAGGCTGACCACACCGAAAGCACCGAGGCTGCTGAACAGATAACCGGCCAGGTAAACGCCGACAGTTTCCATCGACAACTGATGCGTTTGTACCGCAATCAGCGCCACCAGCAGATAACCAAGGTGAGCGATGGAGGAGTAACCGAGCAGACGTTTGATATTGCTCTGGCTGATTGCCATCAGGTTACCGACCAGAATTGAGCAGAACGCAATAATGCTCAGCACAATCCGGATCGATTCGCTGTCAGCCACCGGCGCGTAGAGGAACAAACGCATCACTACCGCGAAGATTGCGATTTTGCTGGCGGTTGCCAGGAAAGTCGAAACCGGTGCAGGTGCGCCCTGATAAACGTCTGGCGTCCACAGGTGGAACGGAACCAGCGACAGTTTGAACCCCAGACCGACAATCATCATGCCCAGACCGGCCATCAGCAGCGGCTGATGCAGCATCACGCCGTCACCCAGATTTTTGCCCAGAGATGCGAAGGACAAATCACCGGACTGTGCGTACAGCAGTGCCATACCGAAAAGCAGGAAAGAAGACGCAGCAGCCGACAGCAGCATGTATTTGATAGCCGCTTCCAGCGATCGTTTCTGGCGGTAGGCGTAACCAATCAGGCCGAACAATGGCAGGGAAATCAGTTCGATCCCGAGGAACATTGACGCCAGATGGTTTGAACATGCCAGCAGAATGCCGCCCATGGCCGCGATGAGAACTAACAGGTAGAACTCTTCACGGTTGTCCGGATAACCGGCCAGCCAAGGGTAAGCAAACGTACTGGTGGCCAGACTCGCCAGCAGCACCAGCCCGATGTAGAACATCGAGTAGCCGTCAACGCGCAGCAACGGTGTGACGTCCTGCGGCCCGACCTGTCCGACGTAGTAAAGGGAAAGTAAGGCAACGTTCAGCCCGATGACTGTCAGAGTGGCATTAAGAAAATGGTCGCGTCGCCACGCAATGGACAGCATCACCACCACCACCGTCAATCCGACGATCATCAGCGGTAATAGTGCGATCAGATTTTGAAGTGTAAATGTCATGGCGAATTACGGCCTTGTCGTTGAAATAGTGGAAACTGAAGACCCGAACCAGTGCTGAATGTTGCTCATCGCGGCGCTTGAAGTATCCAGAATTGGCTGCGGGTAGAAGCCCAGCGCCACCAGCAATACAACAAGTAACAGGATGATCGACAGTTCGCGTGAGGTCATGCCCGGCAGCGGTTCGTCAGATTTTGCTTTGCCATAGTAAGCGCGCTGCATCATCACCAGTGAGTAAACCGAAGCGAACACCAGACCAAAGGTTGAGATGACAGTGATCACCGGCACAACCGGGTAGCTGCCGAACAGGATCTGGAATTCACCGACAAAGTTACCGGTACCCGGCATCCCCAAGGTGGCGACGGCGAAGAACAGCGACAACGCTGGCAGGTATTTAATCCGGCCCCACAATCCGCCCATCTGGCGCATATCACGGGTATGCAGACGTTCGTAAAGCTGACCACAGATGATGAACATACCGGCTGCGGACAGGCCGTGTGCAATCATCTGAATCACTGCGCCCTGATACGCCAGCTGGCTGCCGGTGTAGATAGCAATCAGTACGAAGCCCATATGCGAAACGGAGGTGTATGCAATCAGACGTTTAATGTCGGTCTGACAGAACGCCATCCACGCGCCGTAGAAGATACCAATCACACCCAGCCACATGGCAATCGGGGCAAACTGGTGTGACGCTTCCGGGAACAGCGGCAGACAGAAACGCAACATCCCGTAGGCTGCGGTTTTCAGCAAAATACCGGCTAAGTCGACGGAACCGGCGGTCGGTGCCTGACTGTGTGCATCGGGTAACCAGCCGTGCAATGGCACAACCGGCATTTTCACCGCGAACGCGATGAAGAAACCGAGCATCAGCAGATATTCTACACCGTGCGACATTGGCGTTTTCAGCAGGTCAGCGTAATTGAACGTCCATACACCGGTGGCGTTGTAATGCACAAACACCAGACCGAGTATGGCAATCAACATCACCAGACCGCTGGACTGCGTATAGATGAAGAATTTGGTTGCTGCGCTGATACGCGTTTTACCGTCTGACGCTTTGTGTCCCCACAAGGCAATCAGGAAGTACATCGGCACCAGCATCATTTCCCAGAAGAAGAAGAACAGGAACATGTCGATGGCGAGGAACACGCCGATTACGCCGCCGAGGATCCACAGTAAGTTCAGGTGGAAGAAGCCCTGATACTTCTGGATTTCACGCCACGAACAGAGGATCGCCAGGACACCCAGCAGACCGGTCAGAACCACCATCAGCAGGGACAAACCGTCCAGCGCCAGATGGAAGCTGATGCCAAAACGAGGGATCCACGGCACCGAAAATTCGGATTGCCACTGTGGAATACCCGCAGGCGTCGTTAATGAATATCCTCCCTGCAACCACAATTGCACGGAAAGAGCCAGCGTCAGCCCCATCGCAATCAACGCGATCCAGCGCGGTACTTTGCTCCCAAAGCGCTCAGTCTGCCAGCACAGCAGCCCGCCGATAAAGGGGATAAATATTAGCCAAGGTAATAGCATGGCGTGTCGTTCCCTTCTTTTATGCCCGAAGGCTATTTCACTTGCCGGTCAGTTACACCAACAGACCGGCATTGATAACTACACCCGTAATGCAGGCTTAAATCACCAGCAGCAGCGCCAGAACGACGACCGCACCGAGCCCCATTGACGCGACGTACCAACGTACCTGACCGTTTTCGCTCAGAGTCAGACCACGGTTACCCAGACGGGCAAACAGCGCAGGCAGATTCATCATCGAGTTCAGCGGATCACGTTGCAGGAGTTTCGCGACCAGCAGATAAGGTTTCACGAAAATCATGTCGTACAGCCAGTCGAAGCCCCAGGCATGGAACCACCAGGTCGTGAAGAAACGACCCGGTGCGCTTTTCGCAATGCTGTTGACCAGCGAGCGTTTACCCAGATACAGGGCCGCCGCCAGCAGAATGCCAGCAATTGCAATCACGCCTGATGTGATTTCCAGCGTCAGCACGCTGCCATGCGCCAGCTCAGTGGTATCCGGCAGTACGCCTTTCAGTGGCGGAACAATCATCGCGCCAATGAAGGTGGACAGAACCAGTAACACCAGCAGCGGCAGGTGGTGAGTGATGCCTTTACCCGCATGCGCTTTGATTTTCTCTTCGCCATGGAACACGATGAAGATCATGCGGAAGGTGTACAGCGAGGTCATAAACGCACCGACCAGACCGGCAACCATCAGATTCAGGTGTCCGTTAGCCAGCGCACCCGCGAGGATTTCATCTTTACTGAAGAAGCCCGCAGTGATGATTGGCAAGGCCGACAGCGCCGCACCACCGACCAGGAAGCAGAGATAGACAAGAGGAATGGATTTACGTAATCCACCCATTTTGAAAATGTTCTGTTCGTGGTGGCAGGCCAAAATGACCGAACCGGAAGAAAGGAACAACAGTGCTTTGAAGAATGCGTGCGTCATCAGGTGGAAGATAGCGGCATCCCACGCCTGAACGCCCAGCGCCAGGAACATGTAACCAATCTGGCTCATGGTCGAGTACGCAAGAACGCGTTTGATGTCGGTCTGTACCAGCGCAGCAAAACCTGCCAGAACCAGCGTTACCGCACCAATAATGCCCACCAGATGCAGGATCTCCGGCGCCATCAGGAACAGGCCATGTGTACGTGCAATCAGATAAACACCGGCGGTTACCATGGTCGCGGCGTGGATCAGCGCAGAAACCGGCGTCGGACCAGCCATCGCATCTGCCAGCCAGGTCTGCAAAGGAAGCTGCGCGGATTTACCCACGGCGCCACCCAGTAACATCAGGGTTGCCCAGGTGATTGCCGTGTCGCCCACTGCCAGTTTTTGCGGTGCCAGGATCATCAGTTCGCGGAAGTTCAGCGTACCCAGTTCGCGGTAAAGAATGAACAACGCGAAAGCCAGGAACACGTCACCAACACGGGTCACGATAAAGGCTTTCATCGCCGCCGCACCGTTGGCCGGATGGGTGTAGTAGAAACCGATCAGCAGGTAGCTGCACAGACCCACGCCTTCCCAGCCGAGGTACATCAGCAGCAAGTTGTCAGCCAGTACCAGAACCACCATGCTGGCGATAAACAGGTTGGTGTACGCAAAGAAGCGTGAGTAGCCTTCTTCACCGCGCATGTACCAGGAAGCGAACATGTGGATGAAGAAACCGACGCCAGTGACCACAGACAGCATGGTCATTGACAAACCATCGAGCGTCAGTGTGACTGGAATATTGAAGTCACCCACCTGCATCCAGTTCCACAGATGCTGGTTGAAGACTTCAACGCCCGCCGCTTTCTGGCTGAAGAAGTTGATGCCCACATAAACGGTGGTCAGTGCTGCCAGACCAATGGAACCCACGCCAATGGTAGCGGAGGTATTTTCAGACCAGCGACCGCGAGAAAAGGCCAGTAACAGGAAGCCAATCAGCGGGAACAGAATAGTTAAATAGAGTAAGTTCATCCGCGCATCTCACTGACAGTATCAATATTGAGAGTGTGGCGACGGCGATACAGTTGCAACAGCAACGCCAGACCAATACTGGCCTCCGCCGCAGCCAGGCTGATGGCCAGAATGTACATCACCTGTCCGTCTGCTTGACCCCAGTAGCTTCCCGCCACAATAAACGCCAGCGCTGCCGCGTTAATCATCACTTCAAGACTGATTAGCATAAACAACAGATTACGACGAACCAGCAGCCCGGTAAGCCCCAAAACAAAGAGGATCGCGGCCAGAATAAGACCATGTTGTAGAGGGATCATGCTCTCTCCTCCGGTTTTCTTTTTGTAGCCATTTCGGTCGTGGCCGGTGCGTCACCGAAGACTTCACCCGGTTTGTGTTCACGACCAACATGGAATGCCACGACCAGACCGGCCA
>Ga0153981_1000081_pt1 | contig 28727 bp, 19 predicted proteins | sample TSGA065MetaG_FD_104714 | JGI IMG/M metagenome (GOLD analysis project Ga0153981, IMG submission 104714) | Attine ant fungus gardens microbial communities from Georgia, USA - TSGA065 MetaG | ecosystem: Host-associated > Fungi > Mycelium > Unclassified | place: USA: Georgia, Magnolia Springs State...
ATGGCCTTATGTACTCCAGGAGCGCTTCTCCAGTGCGATCATCCTATCACTAGTTCTAGTACGCCACTTGGGGAGGTAAGTGGAGTTTTATCAAATCCAACTCGAATTTAACCGGGTCTCGCCTCACTGCAGCAGAGTACTGGCAAGACACTTGGCACTATGGTTGGATTGTGTACTGTCATTGATAGAGGTCGCATTAGGTAGGTAGTCAGCCACTCTCATTTATTATGTCTACCTTTTTCATCTTCACTCAGTGACATGGATACTTGTATTGCTATCTATACTGGGTACAGATGAAACGAAATTCCTTCTCGAGTTCTTTGGATATCGGTGGATCGTATTATGCGCATCAACCAGTCTGACGCTCCTTTTGCTGCTATTCAATCTTGCTCGTGGATTGTGGATATTATATTCTAGTAAGACAGGCAGATGGTCCATGCGAGTACAGCAATTGGATAATGGTAGTAGTGCTGGATCTGGTCCTCTAAACTTCAAAGAGGCTCTTCGTCGGCTGAGTCAGGCATTGTTCGGCCGGTATCTTCTTAGAAAACGCTTCAAGTAAGTTCTTTGTCTACCTCTGAAGAAAAATCATTTATTGTAGAAGGTTTGAGAAAATTTGGATGCGCATCGCTCGAGGGTTATCAGCAATGTGCCTTCTGGTTATATTTATGGTGGTAGCCTATGATGTTCTTGTTATACGACCCTTCAGTGACAGGACATGGGTACCTACTGCTCGGTATCGCAGCACAGAGAGATCGTCTTTCCCGTGGGGTGGGCTATGGAGTGTATTCCCTGTAAGTGTCTTAATCCAAACGCTTGGTAATCTATACCATCTCATTTGTTGATCAGGACGTTTCTTTACGAAATTTAGAAGATTTACAATATCCGGATATACATGATGATATGAAGGTCTACATCACTTGGATCGACTACGAAGGACATGTGTATAACTACCCATGTCCTTTTGCGGACGATGGTTTTCGATGCCCTTTGTTTCCAGAATCTTGGGGTGATGCGTCTTTTGGGGAATTGGTTATTGGAGCCAACTTCACTGCAATTGCGCTTGCTCTCCAAAATGATAGACGCCCTAAGAAGAATATAATTAGAGACCAAGAACAAGAGTTCTTGTGGATACAGCTCGGGCATGGGAGCGATAACACGCCAGGTAATGCATTCCCGCTATTTCCGAATGTTCACCTTCGCGCAACCCTCGCTGTGACATACAGAAAAACTTTGAAGACCAACAAGATGGCAGCTCTCGGATTCCAGAAAGTGAGTTGTGATGCCCAGAAGATTTTTCAGCACCGCTAATTGTATGTCCAGTTTGATGATTCGTACATTTTCAATATGAACATTGTATCTTCAGACACCAACCCAACGATCTCAGGGGGAAATTTCTCATCTCTCAGAGTCTTGATCCCTCCTCTTCTCGGAAGAGATGAATTAGTGGAAGATGTGGGGCAATCCACTATTATAGGCGGAACCTCTATACTCGGTGGTTTATGGACGTTCATGACCGGTATCTTTTCCCTCATATTCGGTAGTTCACTCCTCCTAGTCATATTCGGTAAGCCGTTTTTGTGACTGTTGTACATTAATATGGCGGTTGATGAGATTATTTAGGCATCAAACCCATGTCGGTATATGGTCTTGTTCATCTACTACAAGGAGGTCGTGTTTCTCTGGCAGAGGGGACCCCTTTGACTGATGAAGAGCAAATGCGGATAGTGGCCCTTCTACGAGAGCACTTGATGGATGTAGGAGATGACAATGTAGAAGGTCTAGTAGATTCAGGCAATGGATCAAATGAGGCAGGGGTGGTTGAGTCTCATGAAGACCTGATGTCTGAACGTCGGGACATTAATTTGGAGAGGGGATATCAAGCGGTCAATCCACAGAGTCCTGATGATGTGAGGCGAGACTGATGTCAGCAGATTTACAGACGATTGTGTTTCCGATTTTCATGGACGCACACACGAATGTTATTATACTCACTTTCACCTGTGCTGAAGGCACGGACTTCAACCTTTATTAATTCTGAATAGTGCTCACTATCTAAATCATACCTTTTATTTCCTTATCAAATCCATTCCAACACTTGGAAAAAAACAAAGGGAGGGAGGGAGAGAAAGAGAGAAATAGAAAACCTGTCACAAACTTCATTTGGACCATAACTCCAGGAATACTTGACTGATTTCAATGATCTAAATGGCCACTGAAAGCCCTTAAAAAGACCTTTCAAATAGTACCAAAAACGTCTCAAAGCAATCAGTATTCACTGAGTTATCAGTAGATCAGTCAGTGATCACCAAGTCACCAGACACTAAATCACTGATATCTCAGAAACTGCTTAATATAATCATTTGCTTCAATGACCATCATAAAGCTCTCTTCAATACTCTTCTTTTGGCTATAAATAGATCCTGAGGCAATAAGATCCCATGGAGATACAAGGTCCTCAATGTTTGCACATAACACTGATCTTTACCTATAGATTATCATCTGTCCTTGAATAGAACAAAGGACTGCCCTAAGACAGTTAGGTTATCTCTATTTCAAGAACAATAACACTCCTATATGTAGAATAATAGGTAGTGATCATGTGGTAGGCTGTCCTTATGCACAGACCACCACAATTATGTATTTAAGGACTGTATGTCTGAAGATAAATCTCAGACTTAACAATATCTTTTGCTGCTTGTCTAACTTTGCTTTTTTGAGCACTTTGATTATCAAATCAAGCAATCACAAATCAGTAAGTGGCCATTTGTGATATCGATAGAGTTCCTATTCAATTGCTGTACACTACTTATATACATTCTGTATTTACTTCTATTTATAAAGTTCTACACATCTCTTTTGAGTCATTCCCTCTTATGCATTTACCAATTATTTAATTAAATGAAAAAGAAAAGAATATAAATATAAATGATGACTTAGCTATTTTGGCCATGTTATGACACTATCTCCCTCTTAGGATTCCTTATCCCAAGGATTTTTACAACTCATAGTAGGGATCACAAATATTTCCCATTTTATCATTATCTTTTTTTGTCTATTCCCTGAGTCCTGAATTTTATTGTCTAATTTCTTCTTCTTCCTCTTTTATTGTTTCTATTATTCTTTGTCCTCTTGCTCTTTTTCCTTTTCATTGTCTCCAATTCCTTTCTAACCTTACCCAGTATTCCTCATCATATCACTTGTCTGTCTACCCAAATAACTTTCTTGTTGTAAACCTCCTTGGTAATTCTTCTCTTTTGACTGTTTCTTCTTCTCTTTTCTGTCTTCTAACATCTTCCATATCTTACTAATATTCTTTCTCAAATTTCTCAAATTCCTCAACTGCTTCTTTTATATTCTCCAAATTTCCCTTCTCTTCCCAAGTATCAGATTCAGCTGTAAACCCTTTCTACTATACCCAGTATTTGTCCTTCCCCTTTATTCATTGCTTGTTCAGAATTCTTTCAACCTTCTATTTTTCCTCTCCCTTGATTATAACTAGAGCTGGTTGCTTCTTTCTTTGCTCTTCTACTTGCTCTATATATCTTCATATTCTACTGATATTAACTACCAGATGTATTTTTACTATACTAGGTAGTTCTAATTTTACTGCATTTGATAATACAATTTTCTTTATCTTGTAAGGCCCTACAAACCTCTCTGTCAATTTTTCTGTCCTTCTCCCAATCATCTGATATTTCAGATCCTTAGTACTTAGCATCACTAAGTCTTCTACTTTATACTTATTGACTTTTGCCCTCCTTCTATCTGTATATTTCTTCATTTCTTCTTGTGCCTTTTCTAGTACCACTTTTGCTTCTTTCTGAATTTCCCTCATCTTTGTCATGAATTTCTCTGCTCCCTTATATTTCTCCTTCTTTTTTGTCTCAAACCCCATCCTGGCATCTTGTTTGTAGTTTACCTTGAAAGGCAATGTTTTAGTACTTGAGTACATTTTATTATTGTAGGTGAACTCTGCTGTTCTTAACCAATCTGGCTACTGTTCCTGTCTATAGTCGATAAATATCCTTAAGTACTGCTCTAGTTCCTGATTAACCCTCTCGGTCTGTCTATCTGTTTGAGGGTAGAACATCATTGACAATTTACTTTTAATTCCCAATATTCTGTTTAACTCCTACATTATTCCTGCCATGAACTGAGATTCCTTGTCTAAGATGATACTCTCAAGTAACCTATGTAACTTCCACATGTTGTCTCTAAACAACCTAACTAGTTCTTCTGCCAATGTCTTTTCTGTAGTAGAAATAAAATATACTATTTTTGTCAATTTATCAACTATCACTAAAATTGAGTCATATTCTTGTGCTAACAGCAACTTAGTGATGAAATCCACTGAGATATGTGCCCAAGATTTTTCTGGAATTGAATTTGGCATTAGTTTTCCTGTCAGCTGTTCTGTGTGGTTTTTATTATGCTAGCAAGTGTTGCATCCCTTCACATATTACTTCACTTCTTTTGTAACTCCTGGCTACCAAAAGTTCCTAGTGACTAATTCTACTATTTTCCACTGTCCCCTATGTCCTCCCACTAGCATATTATAATGCAACTGAATAATTTCTACTCTCAGTTTCTCATCTTTTGGTATATATACCTTCCCTTCCTTATATATAATACCATCAACTTCTCTCTATTCCTCATCTCTTAGCATCTTTACTCCTGTTTGTTTTATTTCTTCTACTGCTTTGATCACCTCATTGTTATGAGATAACTCCCAAAAAGAAAACTATTTCTTGCATATTTATCAACTTGATGGAAAACATCCAAGAATACAATACAGGAAAGATATAAATAGCATGGGAAGAGTTATATAAGATATAAATAGTTCTTAGTAAGGGTTATGTGATCATAGGAGATAGGTCCACAGACTAGCCAATATTTGTGTCACAAACTTCATTTGGACCATAACTCTGGGAATACTTGACTGATTTTGACAATCTAAATGGCTACCAAAAGCCCTTAAGAAGACCTTTCAAACAGTACCAAAAACATCTCAAAGCAATCAGTATTCACTGAGTTATCAGTAGATCAGTCAGTGATCACCAAGTCATCAGACACTAAATCACTGATATCTCAGGAACTACTTAACATAATCATTTGTTTTAATGACCATTGTGAAGCTCTCTTCAATGCTCTTCTTTTGGTTATTAATAGATCCTGAGGCAATAAGATCCCATGGAGATACAAGATTCTCAATGTTTGTACATAACACTGATTTTTATCTATAGATTATCATCTGTCCTTGAATAGAACAAAGAACTGTTCTAAGATGGTTATGTTATCTCTATTTCAAGAACAATAGCACTCCTATATGTAGAATAATAGGTAGTGATCATGTGGTAGGCTGTTCTAGTGCATAGACCACCACAATTATGTATTTAAGAACTATATATCTAAGAATAAACCTCAGACTTAACAACATCTTTTGCTGCTTGTCTAACTTTGCTTTTTTGAACACTTTGATTATCAAATCAAGCAATCACAAATCAGTAAGTGGCCATTTGTAATAATTTGTATAAGTATCTAGTAGAATTCAATAGAGAACTCTATCAAGTTCTTCCTAAACAACTACCTTGGTTGAGCCTTAAGTCTTCACAACTCTGTGCTAATACTTATTATCTTTCACCTTTGACTGTTTTACTTTCTCTAGTAAATCTACTCTCTCTACTATTACTTTTACTTTCTCTATCTTTCTGATCTCCAACCATTCCAGCTTTACCAATGTTTTATTTTCATTATTTCTTTCTACCCCTATTTTCCAGTCTGGCCTCCTACTCAAGCTATCTGCCTTTCCCATTTTACTCCCTGAGACATGCTTTAGCATAAAATCAAATCTTGATAGGTACAATGCCTATCTTACTTATCTTCTATTCAATTTCTGTACCTTCATGAAATATTCAAGATTTTTGTAGTCTGTTCAAATCTCAAACTTTATTGTTGTCTCTTCCAGGAAATGTCTCTATGCTTCTAAACACCTGACTACTACTAATATTTCTTTGTTGTGAATCTTGTAATTCCTTTCTATATCACTTAGAAATTTAAAAATAAAAGCAACTGGCCTCTATAACTCATTAGAGTACTTCATTGATAGTACTCTTCTAGTAGCATAGTTCAAAGCATTTGCTTCTACTCTAAATTCTTTGTCTAAATCTAGGACTGCCAATACTGGCCTAGTTGTAAAGATCCCTTTAAACTTATCAAATACTTGTTATTGCTCCTTCCCCCACTGCCACTTCACATCTTTCCTCATCAACATATTCATTGGCCTTGCTACTTAAGCAAAGTCTTTGATGAACCTCCTATAATAGTTGGTGAGGCCTAAAAACTTTCTAACATCTTTTACATTCTTTGGTTCTAGTTAACTCAATACTCCATCTACCTTTTCCTTCTCTATTTCAATTCCATTGGGCCCTATGATAACCTCTAGAAATCCAATTTTTCATACCTTCCACATATACTTCTCTGGCTTGACATACAAGTTGTTCTTTTCTAGCCTCTTCAGTACTTCTTCCACAATCTTGTTATGTCCTTCTTCTATCTCTGTGTTATCAATAGACAGTGAATGTCCTTAGTGATTACCTTAGGTAGATGTTCAAGAAGAACTCAATAGAGTTCTTTGTTGGATTGGACTTCTACTTATACTATTTTTACAGTGGCTGTACTACTAGTCCATAATCACATGTTCTTCCAGAATGTTCCATGATCACTTGACCTTATCACATGATCTTAGTTCCCACACTATTTATATCTCAACCCCATTGTACATCTTGAGGTTTTGGATCAAGTATTCAAATGCGTGGGAAAGTGTTTCCTCTTTTGGGGTCTTATAACATAGCCCCCCCTTTAAGTTTTCTTGTCCTGAGGAATTTTTCTATTGACTCCAGTTCTCCTCCTATCTCTTTTCTCTTTCTTTTTCATATCTTCTTCTTCTCCAACCATATAACAATTTTGCCATAAACTCCCTAGGTAATTTCCAACTAAATTTCTTCTCTTCTTCTTCCAGCTCCTGTTGCCTTAGTTCCTCAACCTCTTCTCCATACTTTCTCTTGAACTCTTCTACCAACTCTTTTGTGTTCTCCAAGTTTTCTCTATTCTCCCAAGTATCTTCTTCTGCTATGTATCCCTTCCATCTCACTAGAAACTTTTCCTTTCCTCTAATTGTCCTTTTGTTTAAGATTTTTTCTACTTTGAATTCCTCCTTCCCTTCAATAATGACCAGTTTTGGCAGTATCTTCTTCTGTCCCTCTACCTACAGTTTATAGAGTCGTACTCTACTTACGTTAACTACAGGGTGTATTTTAATAGACTTAGGTAGTTCTAACTCTATCGCATTATTAGAGACAATTCCCTTAACTTTGTAGGGGCCCACAAAATACTCTGTTAACTTCTTTGATCTTCTCCCTTTCATCTGCCATTTTAGTCCTTTATACTTAGTAGTACTAAGTTCCCTACTCTATATTCCTCTTCCTCCCTTTGCCTTCTGTTCGCAAACTTCTTCATCTCCTCCTGTGCTTTCCCTAGCACTACTTTTGCTTCCTCCTGGATTTTCTTTATCTTTTCTGTGAATTTTCCTGCTGCTTCATACTCCCTCTTTCTTCTCCCCTCAAATTCCATCCTTGGATCTTGACCATAGTTTACTTTGAATGGTGATATTTTTGTTGCCATATGAATTTTGTTATTGTACGCAAATTCTGCTGTTCCTAACCAATCCGGCCACTGCTCTTGTCTGTGGTCAATGAAGACCCTCAGATATTGCTCTAACTCCTGGTTTATCCTTTCTGTCTGCCCATCTGTTTGAGGGTAATAGGCTATTGAGAGTTTTGTCTGGATTCCCAATAAGTTATTCAACTCCTTCATTATTCCCACCACAAACTGTACTTCTCTGTCTGATATGATGCTTTCTGGAAGTCCATGCAACTTCCATACATGGTCTCAAAACAGTTTTGCAAGTCCCTTCACTAATGTTTTCTCTGTTGTTACTATAAAATACACCATTTTGCTAAATCAGTTACATACTACTAAGATAGTGTCATATTCCTGGGCTAATAGCAGTTTGGTAATGAAGTCTACTGAAATATGGCTCCATAGTTTTTCTGGGATTGCATTGGGCATCAGCTTTCCTACTGGTGCTTTACTTTGATTCTTGTATCTTTGACAAGCATCATATTCATCCACATATCTTCCCACCTCTTTTGTTACTCCTGGCCACCAGTAATTCCTGGTAACCAACTCTGTCATCTTCCATCTCCCTCCATGCTTTTCTACTGGGGTGTTGTAGTGCAATCGTATTATCTCCTTCCTGAGTTTTCCTTCTGGTACATATATCCTTCCTTCCTTCATTACTATCCCATCCTCTATTTCCCATTCTTCATCTTTCAATGTTTTTATTTCTGCCCTCTTCAACTCTTCTACCACTTTTACTACCTTTTTATCCCCTTTCTGTGCCTTTTTGATTCTTTCCTTTAGGTTTCTTTCCTCTATTAACATTTCTGCTTTCCTAATCCATTCTGGCTTTATCAATTTCTGGTCCTCGTTGTCCTTTTCCACTCCCTCCTGCCAGTCTGGTCTCCTACTTAATCCATCTGCCTTCCCCATGCTCTTCCCTGGAATGTGTTTTAATGCAAAATTAAATCATAATAGGTTGTTATTGATATGCAGTGAATGCTCTTAGTGATCACCCTAGATAAATGTTCAAGAAGAACTCAATAGAGTTCTTTGTTGGATTGGACTACTACTTATACTATTTTTACAGTGGCTGTACTACTAGTCCATAATCACATGTTCTTCCAGAATGTTCCATGATTACTTGACCTTATCACGTGATCTTAGTTCCCATGCTATTTATATCTCAACCCCATTGTATGTCTTGAGGTTTTGGATTAAGTGTTCAAATGCTTGGGAACTTATTTCCTTTTTTAGGGCTCTTATAACATAGGTATAGGGCCCATTTTGCTTGTTTGTGATTTAATTTTTGGCTCGTCATAAAATGCTGAAGATTCTTATGGTCTGTCCAGATTTTGAGTTTCGCTCCCTCCAAATAGTGCCTCCATGCTTCTAGACACCTAATAACTGCTAGCATCTCCTTATTGTGAATTATGTAATTTCGCTCCATGGTGCTCAGCGATTTAGAAATGAAGGCCACTGGTCTCCACTTCCTATCCTCACACTTTGTTGACAACACTTCCCCTGTTGCATAGTCTAAGGCATCTGCTTCTACTCTCATCTCCCTATCAATATCTGGGATAGCTAAGACAGGTTCTGTGGTGAATACTGCCTTAAGTTTTTCAAATGTCTTTTTCTGTTCCTTTTCCCATTTCAATTTCTGCTCCTTCCTGACCAGTGTATGTAGTGGTGCTGCTATCCTAGTAAAGTCCTTTATAAACCTTCTGTAATAGTTGGCAAGGCCTAGAAATTTTTGCACTTCTTTGACATTTCTGGGCACTGGTCAGTTTAGTACTCCCTCTATCTTTTCTTTTTGCATTTCCATCCCCTTTGGACTGATTACTACTTTCAGAAATTCTACTTCTCTTACTTTCCATTTACACTTTTCTGGTTTCATGAATAGGTCGTTTTCCTCCAACCTCATTAGTACCTCCTCTACTAACTCATCATGTTCTTCTTTAGTTTCTATAGCTACCAAGATATCATCAATAAATGTCGCCGTATTTCCTTGGTTTATAAGGTCTCTGAACAGGTCGTTCATTATTGTTTGGAAGGTAGTGGGGGAGTTTGTTAATCCAAAATACATGACTGTGGGCTCATAAGCCCCAATACACATTGTAAATGCTACCTTCCACTCGTTTCCTTCCCTGATCCTGATGTTATTGTATCCCCATCTCAGATTTAGCTTTGTAAACATCTTTTTCTTTCCTACTCCATCTAATATATCTGTAATGAGGGATAAGGGGTACCCATTCTTTATTGTCCACTGATTTATGTGCTAATAGTCCTGCACCATTCTCCATGTGCCATCTATTATGAGAGCCCCAAGAAGAAAATGGTTTCTCACATATTTAAACACTTAATCCAAAATCCTAAGTTATACAATGAGGTCAAGATATAAATAGTGTGGGAACTTAGGTAACCAAATCACATGACAAGGTCAAGTGATCATAGAACATTCTGGAAGAACATGTGATTGTGGACTAGTAGTAGTACAGCTACTATAAAATAGTATAAGTAGTAGTCCAATCTAAGAAAGAACTTTATTGAGTTCTTCTTGAACATCCACCTAGGGTGATTACTAAGAGCATTCACTGCCTATCAATAACACCATCCTTTTTTGCCACAAAGTGTACTGGTGACATCTGGGGTGACTTAGAGGGTCAGATATATCCCTTTCTCAACTGGTCTTCTACGAATGCTTGTACTTCTTCTCTCTCTTCTCTCAACAATGAGTATATCTTTTCCTTCTTTAGTGAGAACTCTTCTTTCAGTTCTATGGCATGGTCCCAGGCCTTTTGTACTGGCATTCTTTTCACCTCCTTTTTTCCAAATACCTTTTCCCACTTCCAAAACCTTTTGGGTACTAATCTTTTCAACATTTCTTTGTCCTCGTCCTTTTCTACTTTCTTTACTCTCTTCTCCTTCCCTTCTTGCTTCCTCTTTCTACATATAGGTGGACAACATGTCATTTCTACTTTCTCTTTTTCCCAATCTATCTCTGGGTTATGGGCTACCAGCTATAGCATTTCCAGTATCACCTCTGTTTTTCCTAGATTACACATATCCATCCTTGTCCTTTCTATATGCCCTTTGAAAAACATGTTGCACTCTACCTAGTGTATTATGGCTCCTCCTGCATTTACCATTCCATCTGCATTTTTGACTACCAGAGATTTCTTTAACTTTTCCATTTTAAACCCCTTTTCTCTGGCAAAGATCATATTCATGAATAGGCCTATTGCCCCACTATCTAGCAATGCTTTTACTACTACCCCTTCATGACTTTCCAACTTTTCTAGTTCCACCTTCATCCAGACTTCTTTTAGTGGCCAGAGTATGCACTGTACCTCTCTTACTCTCTCAGTTGTATTGGTGAAATTTAATTTATTGCCCAGCTTCTCTGGGCACAATACACTGTACAAATTATTGGAGGCTAGCTAAGAGCTTACTGTCCTCTATTTTCTTTTGCCGACTCCTGTGGCATTTCTACTACTTTTTCTTTGTGTCTTTCCCAACAATTTTTGGCTATATGGCCCCACTTTCCACATATATAGCATATCCTATCTCTCCCTCCCTTTATCTACATCCATTGCATTTGGGTCTCTTTTTGGACCTATTTGAGCTCCTCCTCTATTAAACATATTTCCTCCTTCCCTTCCTCTGTATTCTCCTTCTGTTCTTCATGTTATTTGTTCCCCTCTTCCTCTATATGATCCCCCTCCATAGCTTCCCCTAGGCTGTGCATTTCCCCCTGGACACACTGTATTCCTTCCCAACATCCTTTCTTCTATTCTACTTTGTCTCTGATTCCTGTCTAATCTCACTGCTTTTTCCTGCTACTCTCCAATGGTAGTCGGCAGTTCTTCTGCTTCTACAAGCTTTTTTCTAATATTCCCACTTAGTCCTCTTTTAAATTCTTTGATAAGGGGCCTTCTCTTATAGCCACTTCCCCTGGTAACCTTTTTAAATTTCTGTACATACTCATCACAGGTTCTTCCTCTTTGCTCAATTGTCCTCAGCTGCTCTATTTTTCTCTTTTCCTCCAATGTCTCCTCAAAGTCATCTCTTATTTTTGTAAACAACTGCTCTGCTAATTCCACCTCTGACTCTTTCTTGGCCAGCTCATCTAACAAGTTATCCTTCCATACTTCTGCTATTCCTCCCTGCACATATGATAATACCCAGGTCACCTGGGTTGTTGCTGCCTCTTTTGTTATCTTCATTCTAATATATAGGTGCACTACGTTAATGAATATGCTCACCTCTTCCATTTTTCCACTGAAGACTTGAGGTTTTGCAACCTCTACTCTGCTCTCTTGTTACTGAAGGAGCATGGTACTGACCTGCTGTTGCAGGGTTGTGATCATGGCAAGGAGTTGCTCTTCTTGAGGGATGGGCACTGGAGAAGGTTCCTCTTGTTGTTGTTGTTATTGTTGCTATTGGCGGAACATATTGTATGGTGGTGGTGATGGTGATGATGAGAATGGGGATGACGATTTGTATTCCGATGACTCTTGATCTAGGGTGACTAGCTATGGCTATGTCCAACAGGGTGCAAAATCTTTATCTGTCTGGACTTCTACTGCCTTACTGACTACTGCTCTAATTAAATTGGTATACAATTGCCTCTAAGAAGAGGACCCCTAAGCTAAGTGGTTTTCTAAAGAATTGCCACTAATCTCCTACGTGTACCACTTACAATAGAGTACAACATAGAGTTTATACAGAAAAGAAAGTAAAGAACAATGTCCAATTATAAGGTCAGGACTCAAACAGAATACCTGGACTTGGTATCTAGTCTCCTTCCTCAGTCCCTAACTGACTGAGAAGTCCCCTTTACAGCTAGGGCCCGCTATCCAAAATGCTTGTGAGTGCTATGCTCACTAGCAAGGGTAATAAGAGAGTAAGTAGGAATAGGGATGTTGAGGCTGTGAGGTGCAGGGTCAACGATGGGGTATTAAGTTCTTATGTTATCAATAGACAGTGAATGTTCTTAGTGATCACTCTAGGTAGATGTTCAAAAAGAACTTGATGGAGTTCTTTGTTGGATTGGACTACTACTTATACTATTCTTACAGTAGCTATACTACTATTAGTCTACGGTCACATGTTCTTCCAGAATGCTCTATAATCACCTGACCTTGTCACATGATCTGATTACCTAAGTTCCCATGCTGTCTATATCTTGACCCTATTATACAATTTGAGGTTTTGAATTAAGTATTCAAATGTGTAGAAAAGTGTTTCCTCTTTTGGGGTCTCATAACACTGTACATTGTTGTATCCCTATCTTAGATCCATCTTTGTGAACACCTTTTTTGTATCCATAGTATCAATCAAGTCTGAAATTAATGGTAATAGATAGTTATCCTTGACTATTTCTTTATTCAAATATCAATAGTCCTGTACCATTTTTTTCTTTCTATTCTTTTTTCCCACAAAGAATACTAGTGAAGTCTGGGGTAACTTTGAGGGTCTAATATACTCTTTCCTCAACTGTTCCTCTACAAATTTTCTTACTTCCTCTTTTTCTTCTTTTGATATCAAATATGCCCTCTCTTTTCTTGGTGCAAAATCCTCTCTTAGATTTATTGCATAGTCCTAAGGCTTTCTTACTGGTATCCTTTCCAACTCTACCTTTTCAAACACTTTAAGCTACTTATGAAATCTCTGTGGTACTATCTTTTTTACTTTTTCTTTGTTTAACTTAACTTTATCATTGAACTTCTCTTCTATTGATATCTTCCACTCATTCCTATCTGCATTTTCTACTACTCTAACTCTTTTTTCTATCTTTTTTCTATTCTCTATATCTCCTTTCACTGCTAAGCTTTTCCCACAGATTGGTGGGCATCTTGTTATTCTGACCTCTCTTATCTTTCAATTTATCTCTGGGTTATGTGCCTATAACTATGGTATACCCAATATAATATCTGTTCTTCCCAGATCGCACACATCCATCCTTATTCTTTCTATGTGATTTTTGTAATACACATTTACTTCCACCTGGTATGTTATGGCTCCTTTGCTATTATTTGTACTATCTACATTTCTCACTATTACTGATCTCTCTAGCTTCTGTAGCTTAAATCCATGCTTTGCTGCCATCCTTTTATCTATAAACATCTCTGTTATACTACTATCCAAGAGTGCTTTGACTGTTATGCCTTTATGCATATCTACTTTTTCTACTCCAATATTCAACTACATCTCTCTCAATATTTTGAATGTTCTTCTGATATCTCTTTGGTCAACCTCCTCTGTTGCTGCACTTTTCAGAATCTCTGTCCATATGCTGCCCTACTATGCTTTTTCCTCTATAGGGCATACCACCACTCTCTAGTTCCACCATGGTTTCTTTTTTCCTGTTCTATATTCTGGGTATAGAATCTTCTTTCTTTCTTGTTCCAATACTTTTCCTCCTATTGTGTCTTTTTTTCTATACTTTATATACTGTACCCTTCTTATCTCTTTTCTCTTTGCTTCTTCCTCTTTTCAGTTCCATGCTTCCTGGCATAGGTTGCACTACATGTTTCTTACTTGCCTCTCAAGAAGAAATTCTTATCCTTGGTTTTTATGAGTTTAGACTCCCTTGCCTTCATACCCCCCTACAGTCCATATATATCACTACTACCTCTTTTGTCAATCATCCTCTCTCAAGTAGAAGTGCATCTTCTGGAGGTATGCTCTTCTCCTTACAATATTCCTGTGCCTTTTCCTATATAGAACATGCTGGCCTTCTCTCTTGCTGTGCCTTTTGTGGTCTGACCATATATATAGTCTTCTCTCTTCTTTTTTTCTCTTTCTTTGCTACAATGTTTGGACACTCCTATTTATAGTGCCCTACCCTCCAACACCTAAAACACTTTACTTCTTTCTCTTTTCTTTCCTGTTTTCATACCTTGACCTCTTTTTTTATTCTATACCTTATCACTTGACTTGCCAACACTTCAAACTTGTTTTTGGGAATCAGTTTCTCCTTTTCTCCTTCAATCCTATTCTTGCAATTACAGGCCAGGTGCCTGAACTTTCTACACTTGAAATATTTTCTCTTCTCTCTTTCTTCTGGTTCTACTTTTAATTTGGTGAGGGCCCACTGCTAGTTGAGCATGCTACTTATTAAAGAGTTGTATTGTTTAAGAGACATGATGTTATGTCCCTTAAGGTCAAATAAGGTTTTGATCTCACTAATTACTGCTATGTCTGTTGGAGTACAAGATTTTCATCTAACTAGACACCTATTGCCATACTGACTACTGCCCTAATCAAATAGTAAATGATCACCTCAAGGAGAGAATCTCTACTCTAATAGTACCTTTCTAAGAGGTTGATGCTATTCCTCTGTGTGTATAGATGATAATACACCCCCAGCATAAGGTTTCTACTGATCAGAAAAAAGTATAGGTAATTTACTCAACAACACTACCCAATTGCTAGGTCAGATCTTGAACACAATACCTGGGTTTAGTACTGAGTCTCCACCAGCAGTCCCTAACTGACTACCAAGTTCCCTTTACAACTAGGGCCTGCTATTCAAAAAGACTAGTAATTGAGCTAATTACCAATCGAGGACAATAAGAGAATAAAGTTTAGGCAGGGTTTGAAGCAAACAGTGTCTGGAGTATAGAATTGAGTTCTTCTATCAGTGACTGACTCAAGAACCTTAAGTTAGGGGTTAACTTAAGGTAGCACTTCAGGGTTAGAAGAGAACTCAATAGGGTTTTTGCTTAATTGTAGTCTACTATATATACAAGTATACTATTTGTCCTTGTTTAAACTACAAGCTGCCCATCAGCTACTGGTTCAACTCCAGTCTATGTTTGTTCTATTTATAGATTTTTGTTATAGTCAAGGCAACTCATGACATGTATTGACTTAGCCTAAGATAACTTAATCACACTCTAAGTTCAAGTTAACAAGAAGAACTTGATAAAGTTTCTATTGATTGTGGTATACTACTTATACACATTTTGTATTTACTTCTATTTATAAAGTCCCATACCTCTCATTTGAGTTATTCCTTCTCATATGTCTATTAAAAAGAAAAAGAAAAGAAAAGAAATATAAATAATGACTTAGCTATTTTGGCCATGTCATAATATTTAGAGCAGAGGACAGCACTTATAAATAAGTATTGATCTTATTAGTGCCACTTTATTTTCAGATAGAGTATACTAGATGTCACTCAGAAAAGTGCAATCTATTACAACCTATGATACCCCAAGTTACTTATTAGTAACAACAGTCATATAGTATTTATTCTGCAGTCACTAGTTAGTTTTCTCTAGTCTTGCTCTCAACATAGCTATATGAATCTTAAAATACTATCTATACACACTATTGTCTACTAGGATTCCTCTCCCTTACTTATTCTACCCAAAAGGGCCAGCACAGTAGTGGCACAGACTAAATGCTAAGGCCAAGTCCTTCTGTTATTCTCTAAGGCTTAACAGTAGAACAAGACTAGCTCACCTCTATATCTCTTTGTTCAAAGAAAAACCTTCCTTACCAACTCATGTCACAGTCTTCTCCAAATCCAGACCCTTGTTTTAAGTGCTAAACAAAAAGAGAACAAATGTGTACAATAGAATTAAGGAAGTTATTCATAACTCCAGTTGAAAGACTCCTGACTGCCACTCAAGCTAGAGAGCAATATCTGGCCAGCTTAGAACCTCTATATGAGCTGTCTGAAGGTTTACAAAAATCCTTTCCCATAAACTTGTTATACCACCAGCAAGAGATTCTGAAGAACCTACTATCCAGAAACCTCTACAGGGAATATCTAATCTAGAACTTCAAACTGTATTGTTAGTGTTGGCCTGCCAGGCTAATAACTGCCCAAAGAAAAAAACTCATAATGTCAAGAAACTGAACCCTTTCAGTAGAGGCAGTGTAGATGACCTTTGGGTATTCCTATTCCAATGCCAAATTTACTTCAGAGCTTACAATAAGGAATTCTTAGAAGATTTAAATACCTAGTCCTCATATTTAATTAGTTGTCTCCTCCTGCATTCCTATCCCTGACTGCTGAGACATTCTGTAACTAGGGGAACTTGTATATATAGTATAGATTATTCTCTAGAAGCCTTATCCTATTCTCTAAGGAATCTCCTGGAGGTGAGTTGTAATGTACTCCAGACTTTATGTATATACTGAGGAATCTCCTAGAGTTACTTTACTCTAGTTGCCCCTACAGGTTAGCTCAAGTTGAACTGGGAGTTTCTCAACCCAAACCTTTGAAAAACACTAACATAGTTCTCTTATTTTCTGGGAGAATAACTATATAAATCTCTCCTGGGAGCCTAGACTTTGTCTAAATGCTGTTTTATTATTGACTTTACAAGCTTTATTACTCTCCCTCACATTGTCCTTGGTACCCAGAATCTTTGAAATGTTGTTGGACTCTGGATCATTAGACTATTTTTTGGACTCAGCATTCATGTCAAGGTACAATTTAGTATCAAAAAGAATCAAACCCCTCTCTCTCATGTTGCTAGACAGTACTGTGAATTATATTGTCTCAGAAAGTGTATTGTTACCAATAAAATTCATGTACAGCTTGTACTTTATGGTTGAGTTTTTTATTATGTCCTTGAGCAGTTCTTGCACAATTGTACTTGGGTACAATTGGCTACACCATATCAACCCCCAAGTAGACTGGAAAAAGAGCTAACTCACATTTACAACCAGAAAACCTGAACTACTATTGAAAAGAAACAGACAGAAGTCACTAAGTTGGAAACTTCAGTTATTGGAACTGTCAAGTTCTAGAGCAGCATCAAAGATTGCCTTTGTCAAAGCAGTGGCATATAAGTTAGTATGCAGACAAATGTTAGTACAAGGTTGTGAAGACTGAAGGCTCAACCAAGATGGTTGTTCAGAAAGAACTCAATAGAGTTCTTTATTGGATTGCACTAACTACTTATACAAATATCTGTTGGTCTATATGTCTATTTCCCACAATCACATGACCCTTACTAATAACTATATATATCTTACATAAGCCTTCACATGCTATTTATATCTTCCTCATATTATATTCTTGGATATTTTCTACTAGGTTAATAAACACTATTATACCACTAGTAGATTTTCTGTAGATTTGTAACATAGGATACAATTTATACCCCTAGATTCACTAGCTGGGTCCATTCTAGAATCCTTCTACAAGCCCCAGATATAATCTAGACCTAAGAATGGGTACCTCTATCAGACAGTTACCAAGTTGTCACTTACTTAATAGTATATACCTTGGGAGGCAATATCACAAATGGCCACTTACTGATTTGTGATTGCTTGATTTGATAATCAAAGTGTTCAAAAAAGCAAAGTTAGACAAGCAGCAAAAGATGTTGTTAAGTCTAAGGTTTATCCTTAGATATATAGTTCTTAAATATATGATTGTGGTGGTCTATACACCAGAACAGTCTACTATATAATCATTACCTATTGTTTTACATATAGGAGTGCTATTTTTCTTGAAATAGAGATAACCTAACCATCTTAGAGCAGTTCTTTGTTCTATTCAAGATATCTCTATGGGATCTTATTGCCTCGGGATCTATTCATGACTGAAAGAAGCATATTGAATAGAGCTTCACAATAGTTATTGAAGCAAATGATTATGTCAAGTGGTTCCCAAGATATCAGCAATTTAGTGTCTGGTAACTTGGTAAATACTAATTGCCTTGAGACATTTTTGGTACTGTTTGAAAGGTCTTCTTAAGGGCTTTCAGTGGCTATTCAGATCATCAAAATCAGTCAAGTATTCCTAGAGTTATGGTCCAAATGAAGTTTGTGACAGGCAAGACTAATAAGCTAGCATTAGGTTTCTTAGAGATAGACTATCAATGTTGACACTCTAGATCTCAGAAACTCTGGAACATCTTTGGAATGCTGTAGACTTTCAATCTAGAACAGGCTTAGACAAATATGATACCAAAGTGACAGATCAAAAGTCTATTAATGATTTGTAATCTCATTACTACTGGACTTAACAAAGAAGTAGACATGGTATACAATGACATTGTGAGCCAGGACACTTACATGTATTGAAGCCAGTTTCTAGATTGTATTTGGGTAGAAAGTAGCCAGTTGGAAGGTTAGAAGACATTAATAGAAAGTAGTAGTATGGAGGTGGAACAGAAGCATATAGTGGTAACAGGCTAGCATAGCAGAATGAAAGACAATGTTGAACATATCCACATGGTGTGGTTACAGAGGAGAGAAGTGAGGGAGGCTGGAAAAAGAAGGACTTTTCTTTTTTATTTATTTTTTATTAAGTCTCATCAATTTGTAATTTTGATATAATACTCAGAGAGCTAGTAAGAGAAAGCATACAATCTTGACACCTGCCACTATCTCAAGAGCTCTAGAGTTGTCTTATAGTACTTGTATGAGTTCTAAGTAAAGTAGTTAGGTGGTTGAGATGATTTCACTCTATACCTCTACTCTTTTTGGAGACAAGATATAGCAATAACTCAGACAACCTTCTATAAGATAGCAGGCTTGGAAAGCCTGGCTAGCTATCCACTCAAATCATATCACACCCATAAGGTTTGGTGTTGGAGGTATGGATGAGAGCTTGGTTAAGTATAGTAAGGCCCAAGAGTGGTTTACTAACTATGATAGTAAGCTTGTTATGGTGCATAAAGGTTGGTACCTTAGGAACACTATATGAGATAGATCTAGATTGAGCTTATACTCTTTTTGAACACTTTTACCTTATTCTACTGCACTAAGTTTCTATATTCTCTTTTTAATACCTTTATTCTTGATTTATCCCCACAAACTCTTTAGTATGCAATCAGGACCTAGTACTATATATTTAGCTTGTTCTAGGCTAATAGTTCCTTTTGCCCCTTCAATGTATGGGAAATATTTTCCTTTCTGGGAATCATCTTATAACAAAAAGATTCAAAACCTTTTCAACTTACCTTGAATACAGATATTGTATTGGAAGCATAGGCATCATGTACAGAGGAACAGACACTAGACCTCAGTGGAGTACCTAAAGAATACCATCAATTTTGTAACATGTTTTGTAAGCAGTATGCTAAGCAGTTACCTGAGCATCACTCTTATGACCTTTCAATAACAACAGTTGATGAGGTGGTTTCTCAACCTGGGCCAATATACTCATTATTCCCTCTGGAGCTATAGACCTTGTATAAGTTCATAGACAAAAATTTAAAGACTGGAATAATCTAATCCTCTTGGTCACCTTGTGGAGCACTAGTTCTATTTGTAAAAAAAAAGAATGGATTATTGTATCTATCACAAATGGCCACTTACTGATTTGTGATTAATTGATTGTATAATCAAAGAGCTCAAAAAAGCAAAGTTAGACAAGCAACAAAAGATATTGTTAAGTCTAAGGTTTATTCTCAGACATACAGTCCTTAAATATATAGTCTCTATGGGATCTTATTCCCTTTGGGTCTATTCATAGCCAAAGAAAGTACATTGAAGAGAGCTTTATGATAGTTATTGAAGAAAACAATTATGTTAAGTGGTTTCTGAGATATTGGCAATTTAGTGTTTGATAACTTGGTAATTACCAACTGATCTACTGATAACTCAGTAAATACTAATTATTTTGAAACATTTTTGGTATCATTTGAAAGATATTTTTAAGGGTTCTCAGTGGCTATTGAGATAATTGAAATCGGTCAAGTATTCCTGGAGTTATGGTCTGAATGAAGTTTGTAATAATGTTTGTGTATTAATTATCAAAACCTCAACAGACTCATATGTAAGGACTACTATCCTATCCTATTAGTTGCCAATCTCCTAGATGCTCCCAAGAAGGCCTATATTCATACCAAGATTGACCTATAAAATACTTATCACCTAGTACATATCCCCAATGGCAATAAATAAAAAACTGCTTTCTGTACAAAATACAGTTCTTTTGAATGGCTGGTCATGCCCTTTGAACTGTCCAATGTACCCTTAGTATTCCAACATCTGATAAATGATATTTTTTCTGATATATTGGATATTTATGTGGTCATCTATTTAAATAACATTCTAATCTACTCAAACAACCTAGTAGAGTACAAAAAACATATTAAAGAGGTTTTAAGATATCTCTGAACCAATGGGTTATTTGTATTCCCAAACAAGTGCTCATTTTACCAGAATTGGGTGAAATTCCTTGAATTTATCTTAAGCCCAGAAGGATTAGTAATAGACACAGAGAAGGTCTGTACTATCCAGAATTGGTCTACACCCTGGAAGATAAAGGACATGTAAGCCTTCCTAGACTTTGCAAACTTTTACCAAAGATTTATTGATAACTACTCCAAGATGGTATCTCCTTTTACCTAACTAATACAAAAGGAGACAATATAGAACTGGTCAGAGAACTGCTAATACTTCTTTGATAATCTAAAGAAAGTATTCTCTTTGGTACCAGTTTTAGCACACTGGATACCTGAGGTACCCCTGATACTGGAAACAGATATGTCTGATCATATGATTATAGCAATCCTCTTAACAATACTAGAGGGAGAAGTCCATTCTATTGCCTTCCACTCAAGAACTTTCTATACTACTGAACTGAATTATGATATTCATAAAAAAGAGCTGTTTGCAATCTTTAAAGTATTTAAAAAGTGGCACCATTATCTAGAAAGGACAGTAATATCTATAGATATAGTAATTAATTATGAAAATTTAGAATACTTCTCTACAACCAAGTTCTTGACAAGATGCCAGGCCAGATGGTCTAAGTATCTGGCTCAGTTTAACATCAGTATAAGGTTCCAACCTAGAAAGTTAGATACTAAACCTGATATACAAACTTAAAGATAAGACATGTACCTGGAAGGATTAACAGTACTGGAAGATACTAATCTATTCTCCAACCTTTGTTCTATCTTCACTCTTCAGCAACTAATAGCCTAGGGTATATAGACTGATGTTATGCTGGACAGTCTTTTTAGGCAATATACATGACATTTGTTACAAAAACTATACTATAATTCAGCTCAAGAGGCAAATGTGACTCCTTGTATATAACTACTAGACACCTAGTTCTAGACTCATGTACATCACTTGAGTAGTAGAATAGTAGCTATGACCACTACTATACCAACCTCATAAGGTCTGTCTAGATATTCTATATCAGATACAATCCAGAACTTTTTTCTGGAAGTGCTCTCAAGGACAACCAGAACCTTGGAGAGACTACCTTTCCTTGGTAGAGTGATATCATAACTTGGTAGCTATCCTATTTGATGGATTAGGGTTTAGAGTTACCATTGGATCTTGACAATCAGTTTTGATAGCCAACTATATTTAGGAATATCAGGATAGTCTTCTCAAAGGGAGTACCACTAGGATATCTAGGTTAGAGAGAATGTCCAGAAATACAGAGAAAGATCAAGAGTATTGAGCAATAAGATAAAGAAATTAAGGAAGTCATAGTTAAAGAGATTGATAAAGATGCTATACTCAGGAGAAGACCACTTGTGTCCACTTTGAGGCTTCTTGGGCTATGCAAGAAGACTGGATTCAACAGTTGGACATAGGGGAAGGCTGGGTAGAAGAATTAGGGAGATGAGAAGTATCACAAACTTTATTTAGACCATAACTCTGGAAATACTTGACTAATTTTGACGATCTAAATGGCCATCAAAAGCCTTTAAGAAGACATTTTAGATGATACCAAAAATATCTCAAAGCAATCAGTATTCACTAAGTTATCAGCAGATCAGTTGGTAATTACCAAGTTACCAAACACTAAATTGCCAATATCTCATAAACCACTTGATATAATTGTTTGCTTCAATGACCATCATAAAGCTCTCTTCAATGTGCTTTCTTTGGCTATAAATAGACCCAAAGGTGTTATAAGAGCCCCAAAAAGAAAAAGAGTTCTTATACATTTAAGTACTTAATTATACAAAGGGATTAAGATATAAACAGCATAGGAACTTAGGTAATCAGATCACATAACAAGGTCAAGTGATCATGGAACATTCTGGAAAAACATGTGACTGTGGACTAATAGTAGTACAGCCACTGTAAGAATAGTATAAGTAGTAGTCCAATCCAACAAAGAACTCTATTGAGTTCTTTTTGAACATCCACCTTGGGTGATCACTAAGGACATTTACTGTCTATCGATAACAAAAGGGGATAAGATCCCATGGAGATACAAGGTCCTCAATGTTTGTACATGATACTGATCTTTATTTATAGATTATTATCTATTCTTGAATAGAACAAAGGACTGCCCTAAGATGGTTAGATTATCTCTATTTCAAGAATAATAGCACTTCTATATGTAGAACAATAGGTAATGATCATATAGTAGGCTATTTTGGTGTATAGACTACTATAACCATGTATTTAAGGACTATATGTCTAAGAATAAACCTTAGACTTAACAACATCTTTTGCTACTTGTCTAAACTTTGCTTTTTTGAGCCCTTTGATTATCAAATCACTCAATCACAAATCAGTAAGTAACCATTTGTGATAGAAAGTACTGGCTATATGATTAGGAGAAGACCCTATCTCATTATTTTACCTCCTGCCATAATAGAACTTTAGAATATTTTTTTTGTTTTTCTTATTTGTTGACTTAACAATTTGTAATCCTAATATATACTCTAGTAGTACAAAGGGGCCTAATAACAAGTTACCTCCATCATCTCCCTCCTTCTGTTACTCTAGAGCTCCACTGTTATTTTTTAAGTGATTGAGTTTTTCTTTTTTGTTTTTTCTTATAAAAACCTATACAAAACATTCCTTAAGGGGATATCTCACTTCAAGGAGAACTTGGGCATTTGCTCAACTAGAAGTTTAACTACTCACTATATATTTTTGGAGTAGGTTTCTAACTGTACAGTCAGTTAAAGTAGAGCCTACATAGGAGTATGGGAGTTTTAGGTAGTGCTGCTGTATCAATGGCAAGCCAGGCTACTAGACTAGCTTAAGAGAGATAGTATTATAGTGCAAAACAAACATGTACCTTCAAGATCTACAATCAACAGAGATCTTCTTGAGAAAATACCAAAAATAGTATTTTTCTCCAGTTTCTATTGGATTAACTTATTATTCATTTTTACTTGTAAGCTCTCTTTTTTCTGATTTATCTCCCCTATGCCTACTTGTTTGTGCATAACTGTAAAGCTGCTTGGAGACCTTTTCTCTAACCTATCATATTTACTCTTGTTATCTTATTTATCTCCATCACTAGTAACAGTAGCTATTATATATTAGACCTAGATTTATTGAACAGGGATATTAGGGCAGTTTGGGAAGCAGGGAAGACACTGGTGATAGGGATAAAAATGAAATAATATCATAACACAGCCAAAATGGCTAAGTCATTATTTATATTTTATTTCATTTAATTAAATAATTGGCCAACACATGAGAGGGAATAACTCAAAAGAGATGTATGGGACTTTATAAATAAAAGTAAATACAAAATGTATATAAGTAGTATACCATAATTAAATAGAAACTCTATTGAGTTCTTTTTGTCAACTTAGACTAGGAGTAGGTTTAAGTCATCACAGCTAGAACCTTACAGATAATAAGGATAAACAAAACAGATCAGAGAAATGGACTTTCCAAGCTGCTTCACAGTTGTACACAAACAAGTAGGCATAGAGGAGATAAATCAGAAATGAAAGAGCTTACAAGTAATCATGTACAAATATTGAGGACCTTGTATCTCTATAGGATCTTATTGTCTTGGGGTCTATTTATGACTCAAAGAAGTGCATCGAAGAGAGCTTTATGATGGTCATTGAAGCAAACAATTGCATCAAGCAGTTCCCAAAATATCAGCAATTTAGTGTTTGGTAACTTGGTGATTACTGACTGATCTACTGATAACTCAGTGAATACTGATCACATTGAGATGTTTTTGGTATTGTTTGAAAGATCTTCTTAAGGGCTTTCAATAGCCATTGAGATTGTCAAAATCAGTCAAGTATTCCTGGGGTTATGGTCTGAATAAAGTTTGTGACATTCTTCTTCTACTCAAAGACCTATAATACAATATCAGGATGATCAGTGGCTGTCTGTCTAGGGAAAAGACTCTAAACAATTTCTGACTACTTGGGATTAGTAGTCATGGTAAAAAAGAGATCTGGTTTGTTAGAACAGAGTATGAAATGATAGGAGATGACTAATCATTCTTAGTATTGATAAACAATACATGATACACTTATAACAACTCTCTATATAAATAATGTATATTAAATGTATTCTACTCCTAGAATAGACATGAGAATAGATATATAAACAACCTAGAATATACTGATAAAATAATGAGATTTCCAATCTATTTTACTGTCTAAAGCCGCCCAACCTTATAGGTAAGACCTAGAGCATAGCTATTGTACTACATGGTTATTGTTTTTTATGGTTTGTGAAAATGTCTGCAAATAGCTATAGCATCTTGGAACAACTGAGTCATAGACCTAGAATTCTCTACTTGAGAAGAAGAAAAAATGATTTTGTGTTCCAAAGGCCTAGCATCTTCTCCATTATGTCTATCATGCACAGTAGTATCTTGTAGTCCCTAGTAGAGCTCAGATCTGAGGGTATGTTAATATGTTCTAGCCCAGTTGAGTTTTCTTTGTTCACAGTTTGCCCATGTATCAACAACAAACTACTGAAATAGCTTTTTACCATAGAAGAGGGGTGGTTAAGGACCATCTCTAACATGAAGACAATAGGCATAGTAGCATATATCAGAGACCACCTGTGAGTGAGTTCCTTTTTATCTCTCTGTCTTTCATTCTCCCTTTATTTTCTTAGTTAAGCACTATAGATTGGAATTCTTGGATACCACCTATTCTTCTTCTTTGGAAACAACAGAACATAATAGAGAACAGTATATGAAGGACTATTCTGGCTTATTTGTTCAAGTTGTCTTCCTCTTGCCTATAACACTATATGTCATAATATAGCCAAAATGGCTAAGTTATTATTTATATTTCTTTTCTTTTCTTTTTCATTTAATTAAATAATTAGTAGACACATAAGAGGGAATGACTCAAAAGAGATGTGTGGGACTTTATAAATAGAAGTAAATACAGAATGTATATAAGTAGTGTATAGCAATTGAATAGAAACTCTATTGAGTTCTTCTTGTCAACTCAGACTAGGAGTAGTTCTAAGATATCATAGTCTAAGTTCTTATACCATATCCCTATTATCTATTGTATGATAAACTCCTTTCTCAGGAATGATAACTGCAATCTCTTCAGCAGCAGATAGATTGTGAGTTCACTAATTATACTGTCAATCTACATGCAATCTAATCCTGATCTTCTGCTGCTTATCTACTGGTTTGTCTCTGATAAGCTTATATGTATGATGATACCAGCCAATATATAGATAACTATCCAGAAGTATTGTCTGAATATTGTCCATTATTACAGGATCTAGATTATTGTTGTTGGCTCTCCTGATATTGAGCTACTCTGCTATATCAAGGATATAGATTTGCACATATATTGGAGTCTAATCTACATAAGAAAGGAGAGCACTAGTAAGATAATGAAGTTTTCCTTGGATTTTGAAACAGTAGGGACTAGACTGCCTGGTGAATAAGTTGTTAATTTTGACTTCCACTAAAGTCATAGTAAAGACTATATTATACTGCCATATATTATTGCAAAATTCTCTTGAGAAATAATCATCTCTAGTTAAGTAATTGTAAAGGATTCCAGTGAGTGGTTGAAGAGGAGATAGCTGAATCTATCTTTATAAACAGCATATGTCAAATTTGGGATAATGAATCCATGAGAATCTAGGTTTCTCATAGTCAAAGTAAAGAGCATGATAGTGAGGGTAGACAACAGTTAGCATACCCAAGTTGCTATACTGTATATCAGTCTCCAAGAATGGCTGTCCAGCAGGTGGATAAGATACAGGATAAAGAATAGAAAGTAGGATATTGTTGGTAACAATAGCTTCTTGATTCTGATAACTTATAAGTATACTAAATTTTATAATACAAAAATTAACATACCATATTTTCATCATCATTGATTTGATTCAATTCATTATTTACACCATTATTATCCTGTATACCCAGTAAGAATTTGTTGTTAATAAATTCAAAATCTGTTACTTATAATAATCTAAACTCTACCAAGGTTTTCCTCTATGACTCAGTCTATATTTCTATTACCATCTTCATTTGCTTGCTGTTTATTATAATCTAGACCATCACACTCTTTATTTCTCTATTCAATCATTATTTCATTGATCTGAGCCATTGGTTCCATTTGTACTTGATTTACTTGTTGTTGTTGATGTAAATCAGCTATTGCTTTATCTAGGTTTGCAAGAACATATAAAAGAGTGGTATAACATTTTTCTCCTCTTCCTCTATTCCAAACAGGAGCAGGAGGGGTATTTTGAAGCAAAGGATAATGAGAAAGATTATTGGAATTGATATGTGGAGAGGGTAAATAATGTCATTCTCCTCTTCCTCTATTCCAAACAGGAGTAGGAGGAATATTGTGAAGTAAAGGATAATAATAATAATAATAATAATAATAATAATTAGAGTTATCTATATGATATCTAGCTCTATCTTCAGCTCTTCTAGCTTAACATTCTTCTTCAATAGAATTCATCTCTCACAATTGTCTTACTGTCTCACTTACAACTACTCTAAAAATAAAGATATACTATCACTCCTAAGAAGAAGATCCCTACTCTAAACAACTCTCTTAAAGAGCAGTTGTTATTCCCTTGTATATAAAGATCATAATAGATCCCAAGTACCAGATTACTAATAGAAAGGTATTGTAAGGGGACTACACCAAAGTCCACTTCTAACACACCAACAACAATGAGCTGGAGTAACTCTAACAACTAATTAAATAACTGTTACTCCAGGTTTAATTAGTTGCCTCCTCCTGAGCTTCTATTCCTGACAGCCAAGATGTCCATAACTAGGGAACTTGTATATATAGTGTAGATTACCCTCCAGGAGCCTTATTCTATTCTCTGAGGAATCTCCTGGAGGTGAGTTGTAATGTACTTCAGACTTTGTGTATATACTGAGAAATCTCCTAGAGTTACTCCACTCTGGTTGCCCTTATACCTCTGGCCCAACTTGAACCCTCTACTAATTCTGAGTGCAGTTGACATTGTGTTGTCTGTTAGGTCACTGTGCTCCCTTCCTCCAACAGTTTGCAGTCCACTATACTTCCTTCCTCCAATACTTTGCGGTAGTCTTGTCTGCAGTCCACTATCCTCCCTAATTTTTCTGCACTTTTTTCTAAATCTTTTCTGAATTTATTTCAATTTATTTCGATACTAGACTAGATAGATAGTAGATAGATAATAACATAACATTTTTGTGCGCGTCCATGAAAATCGACAAAACAACCGTGTGTAAATCTGCTAACATCAGTCTCGCCTTACATCATCAGGACTCTGTGGATTGACCGCTTGATATCCCCTCTCTAAATCAATGTCCCGACGTTCCGACATCAGGTCTTCATGGGACTCAATCACCCCTACCTCATTTGATACATTGCCTGAATCTGCTAGGCCTTCTGCATTGTCATCTCCTACATCCATCAGGTGCTCTCGTAGAAGAGCTACTGTCTGCATTTGCTCTTCATCAGTCAGAGGGGTCCCCTCTGCCAGAGAAACACGACCTCCTTGTAGTAGATGAACAAAGCCATATACTGACATGGGTTTGATGCCTGGATATTTTCATCAACGGCTATATAAATCCACAAGAGTCACAAAAATGGCTTACTGAATATGACTAGGAGGAGTGAACTACCGAATATGAGGGAAAAGATACCGGTCATGAACGTCCATAAACCACCGAGTATAGAGGTTCCACCTATAACAGTGGATTGCCCCACATCCTTCACTGATTCATATAATCCGTGAACAGTATTGAGTAAGTCATGTCCAGGGATCAAGATTCTGAGAGATGAGAAAATTTCCCCTGAAATGGGTGGATTGGGGTCTGGAAATACTTTGTCTATATTGAAACTGTACAAATCATCAAACTGGAAATACAATTAGCGACG
>Ga0153981_1000082_pt1 | contig 28130 bp, 19 predicted proteins | sample TSGA065MetaG_FD_104714 | JGI IMG/M metagenome (GOLD analysis project Ga0153981, IMG submission 104714) | Attine ant fungus gardens microbial communities from Georgia, USA - TSGA065 MetaG | ecosystem: Host-associated > Fungi > Mycelium > Unclassified | place: USA: Georgia, Magnolia Springs State...
CACACCGCCCGCAAAGAACCCTTCCGACAGCGTTTCATTGAGCAACAGATAGCCCCACAAAATACCAAACGGCGGGATCAGAAACGTCACGGTCATGCTGCGCAGCGGGCCGATATCGGCAATCAGGCGGAAATACAAAATATACGCCCAGGCCGTACAGACGAAACCGACCGCCAGCACGCACAGCCAGACCACCGGTTGCGCCCAGCTGACCGGTGCACCGGTCGCGGAGGTATACACAAAGAATGGCAGCAGGAACAGCGTCGCGCCCAGCTGACTGCCGGTCGCTACCAGTTTCGGATCCAGCCCGCCACGCTCGGAAATCCAGCGGCGCGTCAGGAACCCGGCCACCGCATAACAGCTGGTCGCTATCAGACAGGCGATCACGCCCGCCAGCAGCGACGACACGGACTGCGCCGTGCCGGTGGCGGTCAGCAGCGTAATGCCGAATAACCCCAGCAGCACGCCGAGCGCCTTTTTGAGCGTCACGCTTTCATGGAAAAACAACCCGCCCACGACCACCCCCATCAGTGGCGTCGTGGCATTGAGAATGGCCGAATACCCGGCGGGCAGCCAGCGCGCGGCCAGGCAGTACATCAGAAACGGCAGCCCGGAGTTGATCACGCCGAGCAGCAACGCACTGCGGAATTTCCCCTGATATTCCCGTGGTGTGCGCAGCACCGCCAGAATCACCAAAAGCCCGACAAACCCGAACAGCACCCGTAAAAACGCGGTATTGATCGCCCCGAACGCCGGAGACGCCACACGCATAAACAAAAAGCTCCCGCCCCAGATCGCCGCCAGCAACAATAAACGGCAATAATCGCCACTTTTCATTCATTTCTCCTTTTAGTTATGGGGTGATGTAGTTTTTTATTGCACCCTGATTCCCGTATTTGTTACGGGCGACCTGAATTATGTCAATGAGTGTAGCGAATGTGTTAACGGCCCATCCCTCTTTTTCTTGCTTTCTAATTGCGCATAAGGTGCTTTGCTACAGCAAGACCTTCCCCGCTCCGCTTCCAGACACACAGACGCCGCTTTGCTGCCGCACTTCCTGCCTAAAACCGCTCTTTTTGATCCTCCGCAGATCTATAACCGGCGCAAAGGTGTGTGATAGGTTTAATACTTATCATCTATCTTTCGCTGCGCCTTGCAGCGCCTTTGTGGTGTCCGGGACAGAATAAATGAGCCAGAGTAAATCGGATGCGTCAGAACATCCGCAGGGAGATTCCGCGGTTAACTCAGGAATTTCCGTTATTGCTTTATTGGTTGCAGCCGCTTTCTTCATGGAGTTTATCGACGGTACGGTGATTGCCACCGCGCTACCGCAAATGGCCCTGTCGTTCGGCGTTTCGGCGGTGGATCTGAATGCAGGGATGAGCGCGTATATGCTGACGCTGGCGGTGCTGATCCCGGCCAGTGGCTGGGCGGCGGAGCGCTTCGGGGCGCGCAATGTGTTCACCTTTGCGCTGGGCGTGTTTACGCTGGCTTCCCTGTTTTGTGCGCTGGCGACTAACGTCAGTGAATTTATCATTCTGCGCATTATACAGGGAATTGGCGGGGCCCTGATGGTGCCGGTCGGGCGTCTGACGGTGCTGAAAACCACGCCGAAACCGCAGCTGATTAAAGCCATCGCCACCCTCACCTGGCCTGCGCTGGTCGCGCCAATCCTCGGGCCGCCGCTCGGCGGTTTTATCACTCACTATGCTTCCTGGCACTGGATTTTCTACATCAACGTTCCGCTGGGAATTATCGCGATGATGCTTGCGTGGCGTCTTTTCCCGCAGGAAAAGCCTGACCAGCCGAAGCACTTCGATAAACCGGGTTTTCTGCTGACCGGCATGGCGATGCTCTCGCTGGTGACGGGGCTGGAACTGATCAGTCAGGACCACATTTTATGGATCACCGCTATTGCGCTGCTGGTGGTGGGCGTTGTGCTGTCTGTTCTGGCGTTACGGCATCTGCAACATGACCCCGCGCCGATGGTGCACCTGGGTTCGCTGGCGATCCCGACGTTTCGCATCAGCATGGGCGGCGGTTCGCTGTTTCGTGTGACGATCAGTGCCGTGCCTTTCCTGCTGCCGCTGATGTTGCAGGTGGGGTTCGGGATGGATCCTTTCCATGCCGGGCTGCTGGTTCTGGCGGTTTTTGCCGGGAATCTGGCGATGAAACCGGCGACTACACCGCTGATCCGCCGTTTCGGATTCCGGCCTGTGCTGGTGGTGAACGGATTACTGAGCGTTTTCTCGCTGCTGTTTTGTGCATTTCTGACGCCGGGAACCCCCGACTGGCTGGTGATGTTGCTGCTGTTTCTCGGTGGCCTCAGCCGTTCGATGCAGTTTACCGGCATCAGCACGCTGGCATTTTCTGATGTTCCGGCCAGACAAATGGCCGATGCCAATACGCTGTTCAGCACGGTTTTGCAGCTTTCCGTCGGGCTGGGCATTACCGTCGGCGCGCTCGGTACGCGGCTCGGCGAACAGCTGATCGCTGCGATGCACTGGGATTCAATTCCCGGCCTGAGTTTTAAAGTCGCGTTCGTGGTGATTGCAATCCTCACACTCATTGGCTGGCTGGATATATTGCGGCTGAAACCTGACGCCGGTGTCGCGGTGTCCGGCAAAAAGTGAATGATGACGCTATGATTACCCGGGCTATTTAACTTCTTTTGGAGAGACCGATGTTCACAGGATTAAGCGCTTTTCCTCTTACGCCGCTTTCGGTAAACGGCATTGACGAGAACTCTTTTGTCAGGCTGATTGACCGGCTGGTCAGCGCAGGCGTGGATTCCATTGGTGCGCTGGGTTCGACGGGCAGTTACGCCTATCTGACCCGCGAAGAGCGCGCCCGCGTTGCACGTCTGGCGGTTGAAAATGCGGGTGATGTGCCGGTGATGGTCAGTATCGGTTCTGTGCGGACCTCTGATGTGTTACGTCTGGCTGAAGATGCCCAGCAGGCGGGCGTGAAGTCGGTATTACTGGCACCGGTGTCGTACCAGAAACTCACCGAAGAGGAAGTGTTTACGCTGTATGAAACGTTGTCCCGTAACCTGTCGGTGCCATTGTGCGTTTACGATAATCCGAATACGACTCACTTTGAGTTCTCCGACGAGTTGTATGTACGCGTCGCGCAATTACCGCACGTTGCCAGCATCAAAATCCCCAACCTTTCGCCGGATCCGGTCGCAACCCGCCAGCGTCTGGATGCGCTGCGCGCCTTACTGCCGGCACATATCGCACTGGGCGCTGCGGGAGATCTGGCCGCAGCAACCGTGCTGACACAGGGCGGCGACGTCTGGTATTCAGTTATTGGCGGTTTGTTCCCGGAAATTCCGGTCGCCATTGCCCGCGCGGCGAAAAGTGGGAATGCGGAGCGCGCTCAGGCGTTATCGGCGCAGCTTGAGCCGTTATGGGTGTTATTCAGAAAACACGGCAGTGTCCGCGTCGTGGCCGCCGCCGCCGAATTACTGGGCATGGTTTCTGCGCCCTGCCTGCCGTTACCGCTAAAGTCTCTGGGCGGCGATGATCGTCAGCGTCTGGCGGCCGTACTCGAACAACTGGGTTTGCAGGCCTGATTTTGATGGCGGGCGTTTGTCCCGCCGTTATTCCCTTCTCTGTTCCCACGGCATAAACAGCCACCCTTTTTGTTGCTTATTCCCCCGTTTGATTTCGCTTAAATCCCCTAAAGTGTCAGCATCATGAACCTTTTCTGCCTGTTTTCTTCCGCAGCGCAAAACCAATAAAGGCTTTTCAGGCGTGGCAAAATCATTTTTACGCAGTGGCAGTCTCAACGACATCCTTGCGCTGGGCGAAAACGGGCAACCGGTTTACGCCTCAGCCCTGCAATTACGGGAAACCTTACGTCTGCGTAAACAACCCGCAATTGCCGATTGTCTGGCTATTCCGCAACTCAATGAAGCCGGTGACCGGCTTGACTGGTATTCACCGCGCGAAGGCAAAGTCGTGTCGTGGGCAGCGGCCACCGATGCGGCCCGCGCCTCCGCGCTGCGCCAGCTCGAAAACTGTCTGGATGCCGTGGCGCAAATCAGCAAAACGGCGAAAGCCTCTGAAAAATCCGCGAATCAGTTTTTCGGCTCCCTGCTGGAAAAGGCGTTTCGTTTCCCGGATCAGAACCACGTTTACCTGGTGGGCGGCCAGCCGGTACTGACGTTCTGGGGCTTTGTCAGTCTGGATAACACTCATAACGCCGACCCGTTTGCCGCTTTGCGTAATACGCTGAAAGCCGAAGAACCGCTGCCGACGCTGTCGCTCGCCGCCGAAAAACCGCGCGTGCAGGAACCGGTCATCGAACTGCCTCCGGCACCGCGCGTGATCAAAACTATTGAAGCCCGCGCCGCCGAACAGGAAAACGCAACACCTGAACCGGTCACTGCGCCGCGCCGTAAAAAATCACCGCTGATCTGGGCATTGCCGGTCGCGGCGCTGGTCTTCGCCGGTTCTGCTGCCGCCTGGTTGTATTCACGCGCACCTGAGCCAAAAGTGGAAACCGCCAAAACCGAAGCGCCAAAACCGGCGGCTGAACCGGTCGCGATTGCGCCACCACCGGTCGCAACGGAATTGAAAGCGCCGGAACCGGAGGTTGCGAAACCGGCTTCGGCCGCCCTGCCGGTGGCTCAGGCTGCGGTGGTTGTTCCTGCGCCTGAACCGGTGGCAGAAGCCGAGAAGAACCCGGTCGTTGCTGAGCCAGCGCCTGCACCTGTTCCGGTCAGCAAAAACTCGCTGGTGCTGCCAGCGGACGCCGTAAAAATCGGTTCAACCAAATTCCTCAACGGTAACTGGACCGCCATCGTCGATATTAAAGATCCGGTGACAGGCAAACCGCCGGTGCTGCGTTATCAGATTAAACAAGGTCAGGGAACGGTGAAAATCACCTACGGCGCGGGTGTGACTTGTCACGCTGAGACGGGCGCAGGCCTGATGCAGTCGGGCAAGCTGGTGATCAACAGCCGCTACAGAGCGAAATGCAGCGACGGTTCCCGTTATCAGATGCCGGAAATCAGCTGTACTCAGGGCGCCACGGGCGCGGCGGTGTGTCAGGGGCGTTACAACGGTGACACGGTTTACCCAATTACCATGAAGCGCGAAGGTAAATAACAGCATGCTGGCAACCATTACAGATTTTAAACAGACCATTTTTAAGCAAGCCGTGACCCTGATTCAGGACAGCGGTATTCAGTTTCTCGACTTCGCGCTCAAACCGGTGTGGGATGATGCGCTGCCTGCTAAATTCGTGCGCAAAAGCGCCAACGGCCCGCTGCTGCGCCTGGATTTCAACCCGCAAAATGGCCGTCATTTCTTACCCGGCGTGGACGGCGGTGCACCAGAAGTGGTGCGGCCTGAATTCAGTTTCCCGCTGGAACAGTCGCTCAAATTGCTCGATCAGATCTGGCTGCCGTTGCCGTTCCTGCGTTTTAATCCTCCGCGCACTTTTATGGCGGGCCCGGATAACTGGGCGCGTGTGCAAATCCGCGCGCTCGATACGCCGGAAGCCGATGGCAGTACGCACCGCGTGGTGGTGGCGTTTGATACCCGCGTGACCGAAGGCGATGAAGAACAGGCGCTGCTGGCTCCGACGCCGGACGACGTGAAAAACGGCATTAACTTTGCGCTGGCGTGGCACAACGAAGAGTTGCCCGAGTTTCTTGACCAGACCTGGGTAGACGGCTGGCTGCGTGAAGTCTTTACCGAGCAGGCGGCACTGCGCGAAGACCGTGAGGCGCGCAATATCAAAGTGGCGCTGCGCGAATTTGAATATCAGGCGCACTATCTGAACCTGCTGGAAATGCTCGGCAGTCAGCTGAGTATTCCGGAGCTGAAGATCAACGGCGCGACGCTTCAGGAACCTGCGATCAACGTGGATCTTATCCTCGACGTCGGTAACTCGCACACCTGCGGCATTCTGGTTGAAGACCATGTTGGCGAAACTGACGGGCTGAAACAGACCAGCGAACTGCAACTGCGTGACCTCTCACAGCCGCATTTTCTCTATAACGAGCTGTTTGAAAGCCGTGTGGAATTTGCTCAGGCGCGCTTTGGTAAACCGAACTTTTCCGTTGAAAGCGGCCGTGACGATGCGTTTATCTGGCCGTCAATTCTGCGTGCCGGGCGTGAAGCCAGCCGTCTGGCGCTGCTGCGCGAAGGCACGGAAGGATCGACCGGAATTTCCAGTCCGCGACGTTATTTGTGGGATGAAGACAGTTACACGCCGGGCTGGCGTTTCAGCCAGGGCGGCCACGGTACGGTGCAGGAACCGGTGGCGGCGGCAATGCCGCTGACGTTCCTCATCAATGACGAAGGTCAGCCGCTGTCTGACCTGCCGCCGGAAGATCGCCTGCCGGTGTTTTCTGCTCATTACAGCCGCAGCTCGGTGATGACGCTGATGCTGTCCGAACTGCTGGCGCAGGCGATGATGCAAATCAACAGTCCGGCGCAGCGCATCCGCATGCTGCGCTCGTCCGCGCCCCGCCAGATCCGCAATATTATTCTGACGCTGCCGTCGGCAATGCCGAAACCTGAGCGCGAAATTTTCCGCCGCAGAATGCAGGAAGCGATTGGTCTGGTCTGGAAATCTATGGGCTGGCATCCGTCGGATGACGGTTTTAAAAATCAGACCGATAAAGCCAAAAGCCGCATGCCGGTGCCCGATGTGCAGATGGAATGGGACGAAGCGACCTGCGGCCAGATGGTGTATCTGTACAACGAAACGCAGGTGAACTTCGGCGGTCATACCGGCGAATTCTTTGCCAGCATGGCGCGTCCGGACCGGGAACTGGCCGACGATGAACCGGTGGGTAAAACCCTGCGCATCGCGTCGATTGATATTGGCGGCGGCACCACCGATCTGGCGATTACCCAATACTGGCTCGACGACGGTATGGGAAATAACGTTAAAATCACCCCGCGCCTGTTGTTCCGCGAGGGATTTAAAGTCGCGGGCGACGATATTCTGCTCGATGTGATCCAGCTTTATATTTTACCTGCGCTGCATGCCGCGCTGAAGAAAGCCGGGCTGGCGAATCCGGACAGCCTGATGATGCGCCTGTTTGGCAGTGAAGGCCGCATGGACGGGCACGCGACGCTGCGTCAGCAAAGTACGCTGCAAATTTTCATCCCGCTGGCTCATGCCGTGCTGGAAGTTTACGAACGTTTTGACCCGCTGGATACGCACGCGGAAATCGATGCGCCGTTTGGCGAATTGCTGGGGCAACATCCGACGCAAAAAGTGCTGGATTATCTGCACAGCGAAATTCAACGCGTGCTGCCTGCCGGTTCCGCCGTTTTCGATATTTTACAGGCTCCGCTGGTGCTTAAACTCAGCAAACTGCACAACGAATTCTTATCTAACCGCATGAGCATCACGCAGAATCTGCGTTCGCTCTGTGAAGTGGTGTCGCTGCACGATTGCGACGTGCTGTTGCTGACCGGCCGCCCTTCGCGCTTCCCCGGTATTCAGGCGCTGTTCCGCCATCTCCAGCCGTTACCGATTAACCGCATGCTTTCGCTTGACGGTTATCACACCAGCGGCTGGTATCCGTTTAACAAACAGGGGCGCATTGATAACCCGAAATCGACGGCGGCGGTAGGTGCGATGCTGTGCCTGCTGGCACTGGATTTACGGCTACCGGGCTTCTATTTCAAGGCCGGTGATTTCCAGCCGTATTCCACGGTGCGTTATCTCGGCATGCTCGACGGTAATCAGGTTCTGAGCGACGACAATGTTTGCTACAGCGATATCGATCTGGATGCGCATGATTACAAGCTCGACAGCGCCGCCAGTTTCCGTATCCGTGGCGCGATTTGTCTCGGTTTCCGTCAGCTGGAAAATGACCGCTGGCCTGCGTCGCCGCTGTATACCTTGTCGATTGCGGAGCCGGAACTGGCACGTAAAGTGGCTGGCGACAGCGTGCTGCGCGTAAAACTGGCCGTTAAAAAAGGCGAAGATCACCCGACACCGGAATTTTTCGACATCGCCAGCGCGGTGCTGGATAACGGCACCAAAGTGCCATCTCATCACCTGCGGCTCAGGCTGAACACACTGGGCGAAAGCCATTACTGGATCGACAGTGGGAGTGTATTCGTCTCATGACAACAAGTATGACAGTTTCAACCCCGGCACCGGCGCTGACCACCAACGAATTACAGCGTCAGTTTGCGGCCGCTGCCGCGACAATGGGCGACGCGCTGGAGTGGGTGGACACCACCCGTGAACAGGCACCGCGTCTGGATCTGGAAGCCGACCGTTTGCGTCTGCAACTCAAACGTTGCCGCGATAAAGCGCAGCGTCTGGCGCAGGCGTGCGAACTGCCACCTGCGCTGGGTTTCTTCGGGCATTCTCAGGCCGGGAAATCCTATCTGATTTGTTCTCTGGCGGCCGGAAACTATGGCCGTCTTGAAACCCGCCTCGGCGGCGTGACGCTTGATTATCTGACGCAGATTAATCCGGGCAACCGCGCCGCCCGTCTGGCGACCCGCTTTACGCGCCAGGTGGATGTGAGAGACCGCGCTTTTCCGGTGCGCATGTTGCTTCTCAGTGAAGCCGACCTGGCGCGCATCGTGACCCGCGCGTTCGAGCCGGACGCCAGTTATCACGTTCCCGATACGCAGCAGATCACCGAGCATCTCAATAAGCTGATGATGCACCGCCAGCCAGAGCCGGTAGAAGGCTTTACCAGCGAGCAAATGATGGGATTATGGGATTCGATGATCCGTCTCGACGCCCGCCGTTTCCGTCATCTCAACGCACATTACTGGCCGGTGGCCGTGAAGCTTGCGCCGTATCTGAACGTTGACGACCGCGCACGCCTGTTCTCTTTGCTGTGGGGCAATACGCCCGCATTAACCGCTGCTTACCGTCATTACGCCCATACGCTGCAACATCTCGGCAGTGCGCAAAGTCTGCTGGCACCGCTGAGCATTCTGGTGGATGACGCGATGCAGCCTGCGGACGGGATCTTCAGCCCGTCGCCGACCTGGGATATTCAGGTGCCGGTCTGCCCGCAGTTTGGTGAGGAAACCGGTTCACAGGTGACGTTGTCACTGGCTGAACTGACGCTGCTGGCCTCCGAAGTGCAAATTCCGCTGCTTTCGCCGCCGCGCGAAGTGCTGTTCGAACAGACCGACCTGCTGGATTTACCGGCGCAGAGCGTGCGGGCAGAAGACGGTACAGACGACGAAAAAGACGCCCTGTTCCGCGCCAAAATGGCCTATCTGCCCGAGCGTTATACCGACCGCCACGAAATGAATATGCTGATGGTGTGTACCGCCGCGGATAAACGTGAAGACGTGGTTGCCGCTGGCCGCACGCTGGAATACTGGGTCAAAGAAATGCAGGGCGAAAACACCCAGGTTCGCGGCCGCCGCAAGCCGGGGCTGGTCTGGGTGTTGACGCCGTTTGACCGCCGCATGACTGAATCGGTGCATTTCGATGAAGCCGTGCAGCGTCATGTCGGTAATCCGGGCGATGCCTGGGGCGCATTGCTGGCGATGGACGAGCGCGGCCTGCAACGTATGGCCGATTATCTGGTAGCGGAAATTCGCCCGGAAATCCGGCTGAACCGTCTCGAAGAACTGCGTGACGAACTTTACCGCGAGCTGGCGGATAACCTGCTGGGGCGCTGGTTCCAGAAAGGCGAAGTGGCTGACCCGGCGAAAAAGCAGCATACCGTTCAGACTGTGATTAAAGCCTTACAGACGCGCACCGGCGTCCACGGCGAATTGCTGGAAAAACTGCTGCCCGGCCGCGATGAGCTGCACAGGATTTATCACGAAATTACCGGGCAGGACGCCGGAACCGACCCGCAGGATCAGACTGCCGCCGAAAGCTTTGGTATTGGCATAGACATTGATTTGTTTGCCGAGCAACAGGATGTGCAGCCGTGGCAGGAAAAACAGGATGACGGCGCGGCGTTTGCGCGTCAGGTGCAGCGTTACTGGATAAACCATCTGCGCGGTTTACCGGAAAATGAACCGCTGATCGCTCTGCTTGGTGTGGCGAAACCGACCGTAGAGTTGCTGATGGAAGAGCTGATCACCGCCAGTTTCCGGCTGAATATGGGGGAGGCGCTGGTGCAGTCACTGGGCGGAACCTTGCCTGCCGGTGCGCGTGAACATGAACATCACGCCGACCGGCAGGTTTCCCGCGCGCTGACCGTGCTCGGTGATTTTGTTGCGTGGCTCGGCTATGAAAAACTCAGCGAAGCCGAACGCCCGGAAAGCCGCATCAATAAGGGCAATAAGATTTTCGCCAAGCCGCAGAAAAACGTCGCCAGCTGGAAATCTTCCCGCAGGCTGACCAGACTCTCCGCAACGCCGACCAATTCGACCGCGTTTTACATTTACGACTGGCTGGTCGGATTGCAGGAAAGCATCATGCGTAACGCCGGTTACGCCGCGGGCGGTGAAATTCCTGCGCAACAGCGCGAACAGTTGGAACGCCTGCTCGGAAAATTAGCCGTTCCGGCCTGAAAATAACCCGTCACAGGGGCAAAACGCCTCTGTGACGCGGGTTTGCAGTGAGATCTAAATCACAAAATTCAGTGGGTTAGCGCGACATCAAAACCGCTTACCGCCTCCAGTAACCGCTTAGCTCCCCATACAACCGCTTAACCACTCTTTCCCCCGTTTGGCGGTGAAATTCGCCATCCTGTGTCTGGCAAAAAAATAGTGCCCTTCTCTTATAAAAGCTCCTCTCAAAATCCGTGAGGGGCATTTGTTGGCTATTCTGACAACCAGGTTTCCTATGAATACAAAATCAATATTCAAGCATATACCCTGGATGATTCTGGGAATCATCGGTGCTTGCTGTCTGGCAGTCGTTGCCTTACGGCGAGGTGAACATATCAGTGCGCTGTGGATTGTGGTGGCATCGGTTTCGGTCTATCTGGTGGCCTACCGCTATTACAGCCTCTACATCGCGCAAAAAGTGATGAAGCTCGACCCGACGCGTTCAACGCCCGCGGTACTTAATAACGACGGACTGAACTATGTGCCGACGCACCGCAACGTGCTGTTCGGCCACCACTTTGCGGCCATTGCGGGCGCAGGTCCTCTTGTCGGGCCGGTTCTGGCGGCGCAAATGGGCTACCTGCCCGGCGTGCTGTGGCTGCTGGCGGGCGTGGTGCTGGCAGGGGCTGTACAGGATTTCATGGTTCTGTTTATCTCCTCGCGCCGTAACGGGGCGTCGCTCGGCGAAATGATCAAAGAGGAAATGGGGCCGGTGCCGGGCACCATCGCCCTGTTCGGCTGTTTCCTGATCATGATTATTATTCTGGCGGTGCTGGCGCTGATTGTGGTGAAAGCGCTGGCGGAAAGCCCGTGGGGGGTGTTTACGGTCTGTTCGACGGTGCCCATCGCGCTGTTTATGGGCATTTACATGCGCTTTATCCGGCCTGGACGCGTGGGTGAAATCTCGGTGATTGGCGTGATTTTGCTGATTGCTTCCATCTGGTTTGGCGGCGTGATTGCCCATGACCCGTACTGGGGCCCGGCGCTGACGTTTAAAGACACCACCATCACCTTTACCCTGATTGGTTATGCGTTTATTTCCGCGCTGCTGCCGGTCTGGCTGATTCTGGCGCCGCGCGATTATCTGGCGACATTCCTGAAAATCGGCGTGATCGTCGGGCTGGCGATCGGGATTGTGATCCTGAATCCGGAACTGAAAATGCCTGCGATTACGCAGTACATTGACGGCACGGGTCCGCTGTGGAAAGGCGCGCTGTTCCCGTTCCTGTTTATCACCATTGCCTGTGGTGCGGTGTCCGGTTTCCATGCGCTGATTGCTTCCGGCACCACGCCAAAACTGCTGGCCTGTGAAACTGACGCGCGCTTTATCGGTTACGGCGCGATGCTGATGGAATCTTTCGTGGCGGTGATGGCACTGGTTGCGGCTTCCATCATCGAACCGGGTTTGTACTTTGCGATGAACACCCCGCCAGCCGGTCTGGGCATTGTGATGCCAAACCTGCATGAGCTGGGCGGCGATAATGCGCCGATGATTTTGGCACAACTGAAAGATGTGACGGCGCACGCGGCGGCCACGGTGAGTTCCTGGGGCTTTGTGATCACTCCGGAACAAATTCTGCAAACCGCTAAAGATATCGGCGAACCTTCCGTGCTGAACCGCGCGGGTGGCGCACCGACGCTGGCGGTGGGTATCGCGCACGTCTTCAACAAGATTGTGCCGTTTGCCGATATGGGCTTCTGGTATCACTTCGGGATCCTGTTCGAAGCGCTGTTCATCCTGACTGCGCTGGATGCCGGTACGCGTTCCGGACGCTTTATGTTGCAGGATTTGCTCGGCAACTTTATTCCGTTCCTGAAAAAAACTGATTCACTGGTGGCCGGGATTGTGGGTACTGCCGGTTGCGTGGGCCTGTGGGGATATCTGTTGTATCAGGGTGTGGTCGATCCGCTGGGCGGCGTGAAAAGCTTGTGGCCGCTGTTCGGGATCTCCAACCAGATGCTGGCGGCTGTCGCCCTGGTGCTGGCAACCGTGGTGCTGATCAAAATGAAACGCACTAAATACATCTGGGTCACCGTGCTGCCTGCGGTCTGGCTGCTGATCTGCACCACCTGGGCGCTGGGTCTGAAACTGTTCAGCACCAATCCGCAGATGGAAGGCTTCTTCTTTATGGCCAGCCAGTATAAAGCCCGTATCGCCGCTGGCGGCGCGGACCTGACTGAACAGCAAATCAGCAACATGAACCATATTGTGATCAACAACTACACCAACGCCGGGCTGAGTATTCTGTTCCTGATTGTGGTGTACAGTATTATTTTCTACGGCTTCAGGGCATGGTTGCAGGCGCGTAAAACCGATCAGCGTACCGATAAAGAAACGCCGTATGTGCCGGTGCCGGAGGAAGGTATTAAACTCTCCAGCCACTGATGATGTTGTGTTACTGCCCCGCACTCGCGGGGCTTTCCCGCATATAGCATGGCGGCCAATACTCTCAAAGGAGCGGCTTGTGTTCGATAATTTAGGCGCGGCGAAGAAATACCTCGGTCAGGCGGCGCGCATGCTGGTGGGGATCCCGGATTACGATACCTACGTGCTGCACATGCAGACCAATCATCCGGATAAACCGATGATGACTTACAAAGAATTTTTCCGCGAACGCCAGCAGGCCCGCTACGGCGGCGACGGCAACGGCGGGATGCGCTGTTGTTAACAGGAATGACGTTATGACACCCATTGCGGTCACGGTTTTAACCGGTTTTCTCGGCGCAGGCAAAACTACCCTGCTGCGCCAGATGCTGCATCAGCAGCACGATTACAAAATTGCAGTCATTGAAAATGAGTTTGGCGAAGTGGCGATCGACAGCCAGCTGATTGGCGATCGCGCGACGCGGATTACCACGCTGACCAACGGGTGTATCTGTTGCAGCCGCTCGAACGAACTGGAAGACGCGTTGCTGGATTTGCTCGACGGTCTGGATGAAGGCGACGTGCAGTTCGACCGGCTGGTGATTGAATGCACCGGCATGGCGGATCCGGGGCCGATTTTGCAGGCGTTTTTCGCCCATGAAATTATCTGCGAACGCTATCTTCTCGACGGAGTCATCACGCTGGTGGACGCGGTTCACGCGCAACAACAGCTGGATCAGTTCCCGCTGGCGCAGTCGCAGATTGGTTATGCTGACCGGATTTTGCTGACGAAAACCGATGTGGCCGGTGACAGCAGCGAGCTGATTGCGCGGCTTCAGCGGATTAATGCCCGCGCACCGGTGTATCCGGTGGTGAACGGCGATATCGATCTGGCGCTGTTGTTCGACACGCGTGGTTTTATGCTGGAAGAAAACGTGGTGGTCTCAAAGCCGGTTTTCCGCCGCATTGTGAACCGGCAGGAAAATACGATTTCATCCATCGTGGTGGAACTGGATTATCCGGTGGCGTTGCAGGCGGTATCCGGCGTGATGGAAGGTTTACTTTCCGGTTTTGCAGACAGCCTTCTGCGCTATAAAGGGATGTTGTGGATTGAGGATCAGCCGTGCCGCCTGCTGTTTCAGGGCGTTCAGCGGCTGTACAGCGCCGACTGGGACCGCACGTGGGAACCGGACGAAACGCCGGTCAGCCAGCTGGTGTTTATCGGCGTGGCATTACCGGAAGCCGAAATTCGTCAGGCATTTGACGGGCTGAGACCCGTCTGAACCGCCCGCCCTGACACCTAAAGCCCGACGGCTTCTTTCAGTGTTTTCAGATAGCGGCGGCTGACCGGTACGGTCTGGCCGTCGCGCAATAACAGCTCCGCCTGATTGTTATCTTCCAGGCGGATCTCTTTAAGATAATCCATATTCACCAGATATTGCCGGTGACAACGTAACAAGGGCGTGCGGCTTTCCAGCGTGCGCAGCGTCAGTTCCGTAAACCCTTCCTTGCCGTCCTGACTGGTCACGTAAACGCCGCTCATCCGGCTGCTGACAAACGCCACCTCTTCCATCTGCAACAGCCAGATCCGGCTGTGGCCGCTGCACGGAATGAATTTCAGCGACTGCTGGCTTTCCGGCAGTTGCGAGATTTCCTGCACCTGACGTTCCTGCCGCAACCGTGCCAGCGTTTTCTGTAAACGTGGCGGCTCAATCGGTTTCAGCAGGTAATCAAACGCGCACTCTTCAAACGCCTGCACCGCGTATTCATCAAACGCGGTAAGAAAAACAATATGCGGACGATGCCGGTGGTCGAGCATTCCGGCCATTTCCAGCCCGCTGATGCGCGGCATCTGAATGTCCAGAAACAGGACGTCCGGACGCAATTTATGCACCGCGCCGATGGCTTCAATGGCGTTGGCGCATTCGCCGATGATCTCGATATCGCCTTCGTCCCGAAGCTGAATCCGCAGGTTCTCGCGTGCCAGCGGCTCATCATCAACAATCATCACTTTCAACATGCGGGTTCCTCGATCGGCAGGCGCAACGTAACGCGGGTGAAAAGATCCGGTTCGCAGCTGACGGCGATCCCATAGTCATCGCCAAAGCGGGCGCGCAGGCGTCTGTCCACCAGACTCATGCCCAGCCCGTTGCTTTCGGTGCGCGGCTGATATAAACCGGCGTTGTCCTCGACCTCAACAACGACGTTTTGCCCGTCACGACGGGCGCGGATGGTAATTATACCGTTGCCGAGCAATTGAGACGTGCCGTGCTTAATGGCGTTTTCCACAATCGGTTGCAGGGTAAATGCAGGCAGATTCTGAGCCGAAAGCTGGTCCGGCACCTGAAGTTCGACGTTCAGCCGCGAGGGAAAACGCGCCAGTTCGATTTGCAGATAGGCATTCACGTGCTCGATTTCGTTGGCAAGAGTGACAATTTCTGAAGGACGTTTGAGGTTTTTGCGAAAGAACGTCGAGAGATACTGCACCAGTTGCCCGGCTTTATCGCTGTCGTTGCGGATCACCGCCATCAGCGTGTTGAGCGCGTTGAACAGGAAATGTGGGTTCACCTGTGCGTGCAGCAGTTTGATTTCCGACTGTGCGAGCAGCGCTTTTTGTTGCTCGTATTTCCCCGCCAGAATTTGCGCCGACAGCAACTGCGCAATGCCTTCGCCCAGCGTACGGTTGATCGAGCTGAACAGCCGGTTGCGTGCTTCGTACAATTTGATGGTGCCGATCACCCGCTGATTTTCGCCCCGCAGCGGGATCACCAGCGTCGAGCCCAGTTTGCAGTTCGGGTGCAGCGAGCAGCGGTAAGGCAATTCGTTGCCGTCGGCGTACACCACTTCGTCCTTTTCAATCGCGCGCCAGGTATAGGCGGAAGATATCGGTTTACCGGGCAAATGGTGGTCATCGCCCACGCCGGTAAACGCCAGCAGTTTCTCACAATCGGTAATGGCGACGGCGCTGATATCCAGTTCCTGATGCAGAACCTGCGCCACTCTCATGCTGTTTTCTTCGTTAAATCCCTGCCGCAATATCCCTTCCGTCGATGCCGCTACCCTCAGCGCGGTGGCGGAAAACGCCGACGTGTATTTTTCAAACATCGCGCGTTTATCCAGCAGGATGCGCATAAACATCGCCGCGCCCAGCGTGTTAGTCACCATCATCGGCGCGGCAATATTACTGACCAGATGCAGTGCGTCGTGAAACGGCCGGGCAATGAGCAGGATAATCAGCATCTGCACCGTTTCAGCCACGAACGTAATTGCCCCTGCGGTCAGCGGATTAAACAGCATATCGGTGCGCCCGCGACGGATCAGAATGCTGTGCAGCAAACCACCGAGCAGCCCTTCGGTAATGGTGGATACCATGCAACTGAGTGCCGTCATGCCCCCCATCGAGTAACGATGTAACCCCCCGGTCAGCCCGACCAGTCCGCCGACAACCGGACCGCCCAGCAGCCCCCCCATCACCGCGCCAATCGCACGCGTGTTGGCAATGGAATCTTCAATGTGCAGGCCGAAATAGGTGCCCATAATGCAGAATACGGAGAACGTGATGTAACAAAGCAGCTTGTGAGGCAGACGGACGGTGACCTGCATCAGTGGGATAAAAAGGCGGGTTTTACTCATCAGCCAGGCGATAACCAGAAACACACACATCTGCTGTAACAGCAGTAAAACTAAATTGAACTCGTACATGCCCGACATCCGCAATCAGTGAAGCGCATACGATAGCGCGTTCAGCGAAACGTTTCTTTGGCACGCGCCAGAAAAACGAAATCGATTTATTACTTTTTTGTATGTGGGGGCTTGCTTCAGCCTTCAGCATCTAATGTGCAAGTTGGCCGGAATCAAAACGTTAGTCTACTTTGTCTACTGTAAGGCAGGTTCATTCATCGCTCTGAACCCTGTTCAGAGCCCGAGACGGAGTTCGTTATGACTGATATCTTTAAGGTTTTAGGTAAAGAAGCCGATTCCCTGTTGCAACATCGTTGTTCCACAATTACTGCTGAGCAGCTTAATCTTCCGGGGGCTGATTTTGTCGATCGCGTAATGATTGATAATAACCGCTCGCCGCGCGTGCTGGCTGCGATGCAAAATCTGTATAACACCGGCCGTCTGGCGGGAACCGGTTATCTGTCGATTCTGCCAGTCGATCAGGGCGTCGAGCATTCCGCAGGCGCATCATTTGCGGCAAACCCGCTCTATTTTGACCCGAAGAATATTGTCGAACTGGCACTGGAAGCCGGTTGCAACTGTGTGGCCTCGACTTACGGCGTGCTGGCTTCCGTGTCCCGCCGCTATGCCCACAAAATCCCGTTCCTGGTCAAACTGAACCACAATGAAACGCTCAGTTATCCGACCCAGTACGATCAGACGCTGTACGCCAGTGTGGATCAGGCGTTTGAACTGGGCGCGCAGGCCGTCGGCGCAACCATTTATTTCGGTTCAGAACAATCCCGCCGTCAGATTGAGGAGATCTCCGCCGCGTTCGAACGGGCGCATGAGCTGGGCATGGTCACGGTGTTGTGGGCGTATCTGCGCAATCCGGCGTTTGTTAAAGACGGCGTGGATTATCACTCCAGCGCGGATTTGACCGGTCAGGCGAACCACCTTGCGGCCACCATTGGCGCAGATATCGTGAAGCAAAAGATGGCCGAAAATAACGGCGGCTACAACGCCGTGAAGTTTGGTTATACCGACGCGCGCGTCTATTCCAAACTCACCACCGATCACCCTATCGATCTGGTGCGTTATCAGCTGGCGAACTGCTACATGGGGCGCGCCGGTTTGATTAACTCCGGCGGTGCGGCAGGCGAAAACGATATTCAGGAGTCGGTACGTACGGCGGTTATTAACAAACGCGCCGGCGGAATGGGGCTGATTCTGGGGCGTAAAGCGTTCAAGAAATCCATGAAAGATGGCGTGGCGTTAATCAATGCGGTGCAGGATGTGTATCTGGATAAGAAAGTGACCATCGCTTAACCCGGACTACAAAATCCCTTAAGTATTCTGTAAATTTGGCCGATAGAGACGTTTCGTCGTCAGACGCTTCTTTCGGCCATTCTCAGTTCATTTTCGGGAGCAATACGGATGTTGATAGGGATAGATTTAGGCACGTCAAACAGCGCGGTTTCCATCTGGCAGGACGGTCAGGCCGTTCTGATACCGAACGCCTACGGGCACAATCTCACGCCTTCGGTTATCGGGCTCGATGATAACGGGCACATTCTTGTCGGCGCACCCGCTCACGCCCGCCTGTTTACTCACCCCGGTCTGACCCTCTCCAGTTTTAAACGTTTCATGGGCACCGACCATCATTTCCGGCTCGGACATCAGTCTTTTCGTGCAGAAGAGCTTTCCGCCCTGTTGTTGCGCAGCCTGAAAGCCGACGTCGAGCAACACTGCGGTTGTAAAGTTGAACGCGCCATCATTACCGTTCCCGCCTATTTCAATGACATTCAGCGTAAAGCCGTGAAAACCGCCGGTGAGCTGGCGGGTTTACACGTCGAACGCTTGCTGAACGAACCGACCGCTGCATCGCTGGCTTACGGGCTGGCGAATCAGCAGGAGCAGAAGTTTCTGGTGTTCGATCTGGGCGGCGGCACTTTTGATGTCTCGATCATTGATATGTTCGAAGGCGTCATTGAAGTGCGCGCCAGCAGCGGCGATGTATTTCTCGGCGGCGATGACTTTACGCGCAGCCTGGTCAGCTGGATGCTGGCGCAATTCCCGCAACTCGAGCAGGAAGACACCGGTTTACACGGCCGGCTCGTCACATTGGCGGAGCGGGCAAAGCGCCAGCTGACGACGCAGGACAGTACGTCCGTCAGTTATCAGCATGAAGGCGAAACGCTGAGCTGGACAATCACGACGGAGATTCTGGCGCAATGCTGTGAAAGTGCGCTGGAACGAATGAAAAAGCCGGTGATTCAGGCGCTGCGTGATGCGAAGTTTTCCGCCGATCAGGTGGATCATATTGTGCTGGTGGGCGGCGCGACGCGGATGCCACTGGTGCGACAGGCTGTCGCGCGTTTGTTTGGCCGTTTCCCGCGTTGCGATCTTCAGCCCGATGAAGCGGTTGCGCTGGGTGCGGGAATTCAGGCCGGGCTGGCGATGCAGGATCAGGCACTTGACGATATCGTGCTGACTGACGTGATGCCCTTCACGCTCGGTATTGAGATTGCGCGCCGTAAAGGCGAAGGCTATGAGACGGGACATTTTATGCCGTTGATCGAACGCAATAGCTTTGTGCCGGTGAGCCGGGTGGAATCCGTCCGTACGATCACTGACCAGCAAAAAATGCTCGAATTTTCGATTTATCAGGGTGAAGGCCGCCGTGTTTCCGACAATATTCTGCTCGGTTCCTTATCGCTGGATGTGCCGCCACGCCCTGCCGGTGAAATCACCGCCGACGTGCGTTTTACCTATACGCTGGACGGCATTCTTGAAGTGGAATGCAAAATCGATCATAGCGGTGAGATGCAAAAACTGGTGATCGAAAAATCCCCCGGCTCGCTCACGCCGGAACAAATCTCCGCCAGCCTGATGAAACTGGAAAACATCAAACAGCACCCGCGTGAGCAACTGGTTAACCGCCAGCTGGTCGCCGAAGCCAATGCGTTTTACGAACAAAGTCTCGGAGAGCAACGTCAATATATCGCCGATCATCTTTACCGTTTCGAAAGCGTGCTGGACACGCAGGATGCCCGGCAAATCGCTGAAGCCCGCAAGGAAATCGAGGGACTGATCGCGTATCTGCGCAGGGAATGGGAGTAAACGGATGAGCATCTGGTCAGTCTTAGACATCGAACCTACTGACGATCTGAGCGTTATCAAGCGCGCGTATGCCCGGAAACTGAAAAGCACACGTCCAGATCAGGATCCGGAAGGCTATCAGCAGCTGAGGGAGGCGTTCGAGCAGGCGACGGCGATTCCCAATGTCCGCGGTTTACATGCTGAACAAGATCGTGCTTTTACAGAGCTGACGGAGCCTGAATACAGTGCGCCGTTTTCGCAACAGCAGATCCTCAATCAGGTTGATGAAATGGTGACATTGCTGCTTGCCGATGCCACCGCCGGTTTTGAAAGGCTGTACACCTGTTTGTCTGAAGGTCCTCTGGAAAATATTCACGCCCGCGAGTTGTTCAGCCATTTTCTGGCAGAGGAATTGGGCAAACGTGAAGGTGTTACCCGTTCAGTGCTGATCAACGTGGCCGCCATGATGGGATGGGAAATCGAAAATTTCAGACCTGAAGGGATTTCCGCGGACCAGTTATGGGCGATTTACACGCAGACTGAAAACACAGAGGCTTCACAATACTGGGATTCCCTCGTATATGCATCTGAGAAGTCCCTGCAGGAACATGAACGATTTCAGTTGCTGAGCGTTGAGGGCAAAAAGCTGCCATTCATGGCGAGGTTAATTCCGGGTTATGTCGGCCAGCTACGTAAGACGGTAGAAGAAATCAGCACGTACCATCCTGTATTGCTGGAGCGGGTTAATCCGCAGTTGCTCAAAACGTTATCCGGGCTGCGTTTAGCTTTGGACTGGAGTACAGCTTTTTTTATCGTGTTCTGGGGAATGGTGATCGCTATTGGAATTCGCCATGACGAACATCCGCTGCGCGATGTGTCGATTATTATTTCCGTTCTACTTATCTGTACGTGGGGCAAAAGCGAGCTACAGCGTAAGTTCAGGCATTCGCAGAACGTTGTGGCGATATTCGAAACTCTGCTTTCGCTACTCATCTTTGGTGTGTTTGCTAAAATTTTCAGCGGCTTGTATGGGCAACTGCATTTCATGTACGACGACCCGGGACGGGGTCCGGCACTTTTTGGCATGCTTGCCGCTTTCGTACTTTTCCTCATATGGGCAATTTGTCCGCGATACTGGCGCTGGTACAACCTTATCAGCAATAGCCTGACCGCATTTGTCACATTTCCATGGCAGCAGGCAAAAAAAACTGGCGTGATATGGCGCATCGTCATTTGTGCCGTGATGTTATTCCTTTATTCGTGGCTCGTGACCTGGGCGGTGGCATGAACAACCCATACATCTGGTCAGTCTTAGACATCGAACCTACTGACGATCTGAGCATCATCAAGCGCGCTTACGCCCGGAAACTGAAAACGACGCGGCCAGATCAGGATCCGGAAGGCTATCAGCGGCTGAGGGAGGCGTTTGAGCAGGCGAAGGGTTACGTGGACCGTACTTCGAAGAGTGACGTTGTCACGGAAATTCTGAATGAATCTCCCTCTTTCACTTTACGGATGCCGGTTCACATTGAACCTTTAAAAGAGCTCACGTCGGGTATCGGTGATGCGGTGGAGCAGGAGTTAGAGGCATTAAGGCAGGTGACTGCAATCATCGATGTCATGATGGAAGATGAAACCGAAGGCCTGAACCTGCTCAAATCCGTGCTATCCGGTGAGCTTTTGCAAAATCTGCGTCTGCGGGAAGTGTTCAGTCAGGAACTGGCTGCACAGCTGAGTGAGCACGAAGGATTGTATTCGGCACTGCTTATCCGTGTTTCAGAGGTCATGGGCTGGGATATTGACCATTATCAGCCGGGCGGCATACCCGCGCATCGTCTGGCCGCGCTTTATCGTCAGATTGAAAATACGGGCGCGAAGTATTACCTGGCTCAGTTGCAAAATAAATATCAGAAATCCGCACTGGATCGGCACCGGCTGAGGTTGCTCACTGTCGAAGGCGCCACGCTTGCGTGGTGGGCAAGGTGGATGCCTGATTTTCTGAAACCCCTTTATGAGGAACTCAGCCATATCAGGATGCATTACCCTTCACTCGTGCCGCAATTAAACTCGCAACTGGTGAAAGCGCTTGATGAATCACGCACAGCGATGAGCTGGGGCACGCTATTTCTGGCTGGTTTCTGGCTTTTACTGACATTGCTTGCGACCCGCGAAGACCCTGACAAGTGGCGTGACCGGATCCTTTTGATCGCGATTATCGGCGTTTATACGCAGGGCTACAGTTTTCTGGAAAGCGTTCTGCGTGACCGGCCCCGGAGCCTGAAGGTTGCGCAAGGCGGACTTTCGCTGCTCGCCCTTCTGATTTTAGTGAAAATGCTGTTGGGCTTTTTCGACGCTTTCAAACCAGAATCTGGCCATCTTCAAATTTTGCTAACCGATTACGGCGTGATGAGCGTTGTCGGTTTCTGTGTCCTCTGGATGATGGCGCCGAAGGCCTGGAAATGGTACCAGGTTCCGCTTAACGCCATGATTATTCTGGTGGTGTTTCCGTGGCAGCTGATGAAAAAATCAGAAGGGATTGTGGGCATTGTGTCATTTGTTTTGCTGCTGGCGATGTATGCCTTTTTGATTGCTTTGGGGATCCGCTGAAAAACTAACAGGCTGGCATTCCACCAGCCTGTCTTTTCACTCCGCCAGAACCCAGACGCTGACACTCCCTGCTTCGCAGAAGAACTGCCCCGTACCGTTTTCATCGGTTTCGATGATATCTTCGCGGTGTTCCAGTAAATCGCGCCATTTCTTATGCGCGAAACCGTCGCCCAGTTCGATGGTCTTTTCTCCGCCTTCCCCGTTTGACATCACCACCACGCAGCCCGGATGTTCTTCGGTTCCGCTGCGGCTGAAGGCAATACAGTTAGGGTGATCGAGATAATCGGTCTGCACGCCCCACGCGTATGTCTGGCGGGCTTTGATCAGCGTTTCCAGTTGCGGGATCGCAGGCAGTTCGATGGTGTAATTATTGCCGTCATCCCCTTCATCTTCGTAACTTGCGCCAATCAAATCCGGGTAAAACACAATTGGCACACCCTGCTCACGCAGAAGGATTAACGCATAAGCCAGCGGTTTGAACCACGGCTCAACCGGCGCTTCCAGCGACTGTAGCGGCTGCGTGTCGTGGTTGGCGACCAGCGTGACCGCGTGTGACGCGTCGGCGGCGACCAGCGTGTTGTCAAAAATGGTGGTCAGATCGAAATCCGCGCCCTGCTTTGAGGCATGATGGAAATTCAGCTGCAACGGCGCATCGAACAGCATCGTTTTGCCTTCCACCTGATGGATGTAATTTTGCAGCGTGGGCACGTCGAACGACCAGTATTCGGCCACCAGATACATCGGCTGTTCGGATTCAGCCTGAATATGATCAATCCATTCTTTATAAAACCAGGCCGGGATATGCTTCACTGCGTCCAGCCTGAACCCCGTACAACCGGTTTGTTCCATGATCCAGCGGCCCCAGTATTTGAGCTCTTCGCTGACCGCGTTATTGCGGAAATCAACGTTGGCACCCATCAGATAATCGTAATTCCCAAATTCGTCGTCGACCTGATCGTTCCAGCCACCGCCGGTGTAATCGTTGATGATTTTGAAAATGCCGTTTTCATCCGGGTTTTCAATATGATCGACGCCACTGAAGCAGTGGAAATCCCAGACAAACTTGGAATACTGCCCGTTCCGGGCGGCGAAGGTGAATCGCGTCCAGGCATCGGCTTCGATGATGTCGTCGCTGATATCTTCACGGTCATCCATATTGACGCGGTTAACCTGCACGCGCTCTTTTTCGTCAGCGCCCATTTTATGGTTGAGCACCACATCGAGAATGACGCCAAGCTGATGGTGTTTCAGCGCCTGAACAGCGGCCAGAAATCCCTCTTTGTCGCCGTACTTGGTGGCGCGTGAGCCTTTCTGGTCAAACTCGCCCAAATCGAATAAGTCGTAAGTGTCATAACCCACTGAATATCCGCCGGAACCGCCTTTATATGCCGGAGGAAGCCAGGCGGCAGTAATCCCGATTTCGGCCAGCCACGCAGCTTTTTCTGCAACCTCAGGCCATAATTTGCCGCCATCCGGGTAATACCAGTGGAAGAACTGAAACAACGTAGGATTCTGCATACAGGATTTCCATTAAGATGACCGGGAAATGAAGTATGGAGCAGGATTAGAGAACTGCGAGGTAAAGGGCGAAAAAAAGCCGGTCAGGAGGTGACCGGCTTGTGTTTGCGTCAGCGCTGAATCAGTTGATTTCAGGGTGCTGCGCGATCAGGTTCTTTCTTTTGGCTTCGAGTTCAGCAATCTGCGCATCAATATCTTCAATTTTATGTTCGATATTGTCGTGATGCTCCTGAAGGATTTCACGGGCTTCTGCGCGGTCAGAAGCGGCTGGCGTTGCGCCTTTCAGCGGACGGTTCGCGGTTTCTTTCATGAAGATACCGGTCACCAGGCCAATGACGGAAATGACCATCAGATAGTACGCAGGCATGTACAGGTTGTTGGTCGCTTCCACCAGCCACGCCACGATGGTTGGTGTCAGGCCGGCAATCAGCACGGAGACGTTAAACGCAATGGCCAGCGCGCTGTAACGGATGTGCGTCGGGAACATCGCCGGTAAGGTGGAAGCCATCACGCCGATGAAGCAGTTCAGCAGCACCGCCAGAATGAGTAACCCGAGGAAAATCAGGCCGATCACATCACTGTTAATCAGAATGAAGCACGGAATTGCCAGAATGAACAGGCCTATGCTGCCGATAATGACGAAGGGTTTGCGCCCGAAACGGTCGCTCAGCATCCCCATAAACGGCTGCACAAACAGCATACCGACCATGATGGCGATGATAATCAACACGCCGTGGTCTTCAGAATAATGCAGGCTGTGAGACAGATAACTTGGCATGTACGTCAGCAACATGTAATAGGTGACGTTGGTGGCGATCACCATGCCGACGCAGATAATTAGCGGTCTCCACTGTTTGGTGAGGATTTCGCGGAAAGAGACTTTCGGCGGCTCGGCAATATCTTTGCGTGAGTCGCTGTCGATTTTATCCACGTGCTGCTGGAATGTCGGGGTTTCTTCCAGCGCATGGCGCAGGTAAATCCCGATCAGGCCCAGTGGTGCGGCGATGAAGAACGGAATACGCCAGCCCCACTCGAGGAAGTTCGCGTCACCGACGATACTGGAGATCAGCACCACGACGCCCGCACCGAGAATAAACCCGGCGATGGAACCGAAATCAAGCCAGCTGCCGAGGAAGCCACGTTTTCTGTCCGGAGAGTATTCCGCAACAAAAATCGCCGCCCCGGTGTATTCACCGCCGACGGAGAAGCCTTGTGCCAGTTTCGCCAGTAAAAGCAATATTGGCGCCCATATGCCGATGGTGGCATAGCCGGGTATCAGACCGATACAGAAGGTACTGACGGACATGATGATAATGGTGACGGATAACACTTTCTGGCGGCCAAATTTGTCGCCCAGTGCGCCGAAGAACAGACCGCCCAGAGGTCTGACGAGGAAGGGAACCGAGAAGGTTGCCAGTGCTGCAATCATCTGAATGCCGGGATCGGCACCCGGGAAAAACACCTGACCTAAAGCGAAGGCCACAAAGCCATACACACCAAAGTCAAACCATTCCATCGCGTTGCCCAGCGCGGCGGCAGTAATGGCTTTCTTCAGTTTTTTGTCGTCAATGATAGTAATGTCATTGATTTGCATCGGTTTAACGCGTTTCTTTCTTAATCTCATCTTTTACATCCCTTTTCCAAAATACTCCACTGTGTCAGCGTGAGATATTTTTGTTCGTACCCTTTAACTATTTCAGGTATCAATAATTATTCAGCAAGCCATATCATTATAGAGTGGTTTTCCGCTGAGGCAAAAGGCGGCCATTTTGTGATCAGCTTTACACTTTTGTTTTCCCCTGCCCCCGTTTTACCCTGCCAGATGGTAATGTGTTTTCAAATTAATGAAACTGCATTTTAATTAATGAAAAGGAAGCCAGAACAGCGGCTAATTTCATGCTACTGATGGGGTGAATCATGGCTAAAGGTTCTCAGATTCAATTCAATTTCCACACCGTTCAGGATCCTCAGACCGGTACCCGTGTGACGCGTTTAACGCCTCACGACGTTCTGTGTCATCGCAATTATTTCTATCAAAAGTGTTTTACGCGTGATGGCAATAAGCTGCTTTTCGCCGGGGAGTTCGACGGTAACCGCAACTATTATCTGCTGGATCTCACCACGCAAAAAGCGGTTCAGCTGACGGAAGGTGCAGGCGATAACACGTTCGGTGGTTTTCTTTCACCCGACGATCAGTCGCTGTATTACGTGAAGAACGAGCGCAGCCTGCAATGCGTCACGCTGAAAGATTTCAGCGAGCGGACAGTTTATCGGGTACCTGAAGAGTGGGTGGGGTACGGAACGTGGGTGGCAAACAGTGAATGTACCCGTCTGGTCGGCATTGAAATCAGCCGCAAGGACTGGACGCCGCTCACCGACTGGACCATTTTCCAGACGTTTTATCACAGCAATCCGCACTGCCGCCTGCTGGGTGTCGATTTGCTCAGCGGAAAATCCCGTGTCATCCACGAGAGAAACGAATGGCTGGGTCACCCGATTTATCGTCCGTTTGATGACAATACCGTCGCATTCTGCCACGAAGGCCCGCACGATCTGGTCGATGCGCGTATGTGGCTGGTAAACGAAGATGGCAGCAATGTGCGCAAGGTGAAGGAACATGCGCCAGGTGAAAGCTGCACCCATGAATTCTGGGTGCCGGATGGATCGGCGCTGATGTACGTGTCCTACCTGAAAGACCAGCACGACCGCCATATCCGCCGGTTTGATCCGCAAACCGGGGAAGATATTTCCCTGATGACGATGCCGGCCTGTTCGCATCTGATGAGTAACGAAACCGGATCGTTGCTGGTGGGCGACGGATCCGGCACGCCGGTGGATGTGCAGGATACCGCCAGCCATACGATTGATAACGACCCGTGGCTGTATATTTTTGATGCCGTGTCCCGCCGGTACGCACCCCTTGCGGCACATAACAGTTCCTGGCGAGTGCTTGATGGCGATCGTCAGGTAACGCATCCGCACCCTTCTTTCTCGCCGGACGATCGTCATGTGCTGTTTACTACCGATCACGAAGGGCTTCCGGCGCTGTATCTGGCCGAAATCCCGGCTGGCCTGCTCAGTTCATTACGCAAGGACTAAACGACGATGTTTATTTATAAGAAAGATATTCCACTCCAGGATCTGGGCGACGGCGTGGGCCGTCGCGTTCTGGCGCATGGCGGCACGATGATGGCGGTGGAAGTCTCATTTGAAACCGGAGCCATCGGCCCGATGCATAATCATGTGCATGAACAGCTGACCTATGTTCTGTCGGGGCGTTTTAAATTCACCATCGGCGAGGAAACGCACGAGGTTTCAGCAGGCGATACGCTGTATAAAAAACCGTACATAATGCACGGGTGTGTATGTCTGGAAAAAGGCGTGTTGTTAGATACCTTTACGCCGCAGCGCCAGGATTTCCTCTAAACCGCCAGCTTTTGAGCCGTCTCAAAATATTTAGGGTTAGATGACTGCTAATAAAAAACCGGTACTCACTGAGCACCGGTTTTTTATCGCCTGAAAGAAACTGAAATTACGCGAGGATTTCACGTACGAAGTTTTCGATCTCTTTGTTCTGGCAGTTTTCAAAGAAGCACTTCTGGAAACGTTCACCGGTGACGGCGGTTTTCACCAGTTCCGGATCAATGGCCCGCAGCGTATCCAGATAGTTTTCTTTCACAACGGCGGCTTTTACCTGATTCAGGATACCGGCGTTGCGCACCTGAGGTTCTTTACGATCTGCCGGATAACCCTGACCTTTCTCGCCGGTAAAAGCTTTCTCGAAGATGAAACGAACGTTAAGCTCTGCACCCCAGCCAAAACCTTTGGCAAATGGCAGGGACAGCGCGTTACCGTTGTTGATTTGCGCGAACAGGAAAGCATCCGCCGGATCGATACAGTAACCACAGTTCACGCCCGGATGGATGTTCAGGGACATCAGCGCGCCCTGTCCGGTGCCGCAGCCTGCGACCACAAAATCGACAGCTTTGGAGTTGAGCAAAATGCTGGCCATGATGCCCAGATGGATGTAGGTCAGGTGATGATCCTGTTCGTCAGACATGCCGACGTTGTAGACCGGATACTCTTTTTCAGAAGCCACCGCGTTCAGTTCTTTCAAAATGATCGCGTTTTTAGCGGCCTGACTGTTTTCCATCATCAATGCAATTTTCATGAGATTTCCTCGTTGTGGCAGCGGATTTCTCCACTGCGCAAGTTGAATTGTGGCGGGATTAACGCGCCAGCCAGCCGCCATCGACGGCAATAGTGTAGCCATTAATATAGTCAGAGGCCGGAGACGACAGGAAAACGACCGGCCCCATCAGGTCTGACGGTAAACCCCAGCGACCGGCCGG
>Ga0153981_1000083_pt1 | contig 27993 bp, 16 predicted proteins | sample TSGA065MetaG_FD_104714 | JGI IMG/M metagenome (GOLD analysis project Ga0153981, IMG submission 104714) | Attine ant fungus gardens microbial communities from Georgia, USA - TSGA065 MetaG | ecosystem: Host-associated > Fungi > Mycelium > Unclassified | place: USA: Georgia, Magnolia Springs State...
GTACTACACTGCCACTGTCAGTTTCTAACTAACTACCAAGTCCTCTTAAACCAAGGGCCTGGCTATGTATGGAGGTAACTAGTGATCATGGTGATCACCAGTTGAGGGTTGAAATAATATGAGAGTAAGAGAATAGACAAGGCTCAAGGTGAACAGTGTCTAAGAAGTGATATTGAGTTCTTCTATTGTATGACTCAAGTTGAGTTGACTCAGCAGCTAAGTCTTTAAGAGTTACAAAGAGAACTCAATAGGGTTCTCACTCAATTGTGCCAGCTACTTATACAAGTATGCTATTTGCTCTTATTTATATTGATGGTATTCTACAACTAGCCAAGAGGCTGCCAGTTCAATTCTCTTGTCCGTCATTCTATAAATACATATCTTTGGTCATAGTCAAGGTAACTCATAACAAACATCTATGTTGAGAAAGTACTAAAATGGTTCTGTAGGTATTAATTTCCAGGAATATAGAACAACCATATATCATAATTGATTTATTAGTCAAGAATAACTTCTTTCTCATATACCTCCATTTGGTAGAGCCCAGTAAAGAACCAGTAAACACACCTATGTTTGAGAGTCAACTGTTAATTATTAATATTTTCCTTATCAGTTTACCTTAAGTAAGCTCTTTCCATTGTGCTTGCTCCATCATTTCACATATGTAAGAACTTAGACTGAGACATCTTAGAACTACTCCTAGTCTAAGTTGACAAGGAGAACTTGATGGAGTTCCCATTAACTTTCCTATACTACTTATACAACTACTACATGGTCTGTGCACTATCTTTCCATGGTTCCCATGTGACTTAGTCATGTGACCTCACATGACTGTGACTCATAACCCTGTGACTCTGTGACATTTAGTTACATGATACTTTCTTATGCTCTATCCTTGTGTAGTAAGTCCAGAAAAGAAAAGAAAAGAAAAGAAAAGTAAATAATAACTTTAGCTGTTTTGCCAAGTTATGACAACATAAGGTTTTTATCTGAGTCTTTAGCCCAACTTGAACCCTCTACTAATTCTAGGTAGAGTTAATATTGTGTTGAAGTCAGTACACTGCACTCCCTGTAAAAAAACCCTACCAATGCTAATGGAGAAAATGAAATGAGAAAGGTGATGTCACAGTTGCACTATGGACCAGTAGTCACATACTGTATAGTTTACCACTACATCAAAAGAGCAATGGTAGCAAGGCTACTTGCTAATGAGAGTCCAGCTATTTATGTAGTTCTTTGAACAGGTATTTTGTTATACCTCCATATTACTATTTAGTAGTCACTTTTTGTGACAGTCACAGGGGGACTGTGATAGAGGATTCTCCTGGAGATAAGTTGTAACTTATAACTTGGACTGTAATTTAACTGAGGATTCTCCTGGAGTCTATTCTGCTCTGGTTGCCCTTATAGTAGAAGTCAAGAAAATGTAAAGCACAGTAAAGTTGCTACAGTGGCTGTGATAAGTCTACTCAAATTATCAACTGTATTACAGAACTAAGTCATAGAATTTATTTTTCAGTAACTTTTTGGTACTGTAGTATAGTTGAATGATTACTAAGCTAGTGATTACAGCTAGTTAGTCAATAGACTTAGCCATTTTACAAGTTTAATTGACTAGTCAACCTGTTAGTCACTCAAGATTATCACTAATTATTAACACTGAGTTAGTGTAGTAAGGTAATAGGTAGCAGTTAAATAGCAGTCAAGTAGCAGCAATATATAGCTAAATTACAGTAATATATGGAAAAGTTATTATAAACATTGCCAAATAGTGTGGTAAATTTGTAATCAAGTGTAGTAACAAAAGTAGTAATGTGTAGTAGAGGATACTGTAAATTCTTTAGGCCCAAGTTATTATGAGGAATGGAAGTGGCAAAGTACACCAGGTAGAAGTGAATATGAGAGAAGAAGAAGACCAGAGATAGTAGACTGCAGGACTCCCATTCTGATCAGTGCTGCATTGATATATGATTTCCCTGAAGTATGGAAGTTGGAGTGTTGTTTGGCACTATGGTATATATTTACTAAATATCCAACTATCTAGATTTCTTTTTATTTCCAGCACTTGCATTTCTGTCATGAGTTGCCTCAACTATGACCAAGGAAGATCTATTTATAGAATGACAGACAAGGGAATTGAACCAGCAGTCTCTTGGCTAATTGTAGAATACCATCAATAAATAAGGGCAAATAACATACTTGTATAAGTAGGTAGTACAATTGATTGAGAACCCCATTGAGTTCTCTTTGTAACCCTCAAAGACTTAGCTGCTGAGTCAACTTGACTTGAGTCATACAACAATTTCTGATTGTTTGTTAGATGTTCTTTTCTTGTCAGAGATAGTTAAGCAATCTCTGTTGTTGCCTAGTCATCTTTGCTAACCAGGGCTTGTATCATACTTCTACTCATCCCAACTATCTGTTATGGGTATGTGGTCACCCCTCACCTCTTAGCATCTGACTAACATGTACATCAGACTACCAGGTCTGTACTAGTGACATTCTAATCAAAAACGGCAATGACTGGACTATGTTTACTCTATTAGAAACTTGATTCCAGATATTTTTAGACTCATATTATCATTTTCTGGACATCTCTCTGAGTAAGGATATTACAGAATGACATTATTATTATGGAATGACATTGAGATATTATAGAAACATTATTTTGTTGGAGCATTGTCTTGAATATTTACAAATATAAATGAGAATGTCAATACAGTTTAATCAAGTCTTTCTGTTTTTCCCTTACTTCCCCTACATACAATTTATTTTTCTATAGCAGTGATCAACTGAGGAACTTAGTTAGACTACTTGACTATTATATAGATATGTACATGCTAAAAGTGTCCTAGGAATGTCTCAGTGTAACATATCTCTGATGTGACTAAGTAGTGTCTTGGAAGAAGAAGAGCAAAAGAGATAAGACCAAAAGTGCATAAGTCCTGTAAGGGAACTACATCAAAGTCTACTCCTGACATACTAGTGGTAGTGCACTAGAGTGACCTTGTAACCAATTAAATACAATTACCTAACATTTAATTAGTTGCCTCCTCCTGCATTCCTATCCCTGACTGCTGAAACATCCCATAACTAGGGGACTTGTATATATAGTGTAGATTACCCTCTAGGTGTAGCAACTTAGCCTGAGATGACTTAACCATACTTTTCATCCAAGTTGACAAGAAGAACTTGATAGAGTTCTTGTTCAATTTCTGTACACTACTTATACATCTACTACATGGTCTGTGCACTACTTTCCTACACTCCTTCCTTGTATAGTAAGTCCAAATATGAAAAGAAAAGAAAAGAAGTGTAAATAATGACTTAGCTGTTTTGCCAAGCCATGACACCAGGAGCCTTATTCTATTCTCTGAGGTTTCTCCTAGAGGTGAGTTATAACACATCCCAGAGTCTATTTATACACTGATGTTTCTCCTGGAGTCATTCCACTCCAGTTGCCCTCACAAGTTCACTTTAACACCAAGTAGTGTAGATGACTGAGGTCAATTAGAACAGGGTAGTGAGTATATATACAACTGGTTAAACTTAAGCCTAGAGCTTCTACTGTCAATAAAGGTGAGGAGTTTCTATCCTAGATGATACAATGTTTCAGATGTGAGTTAACCTACTTCTAGCTTTGTTCCAACAATAAGCATGAATCCAACATCAATATCTGCAAATGCTTGGAGAGCTTTGATACTAGCACTCATGGGGGGCCACATGTATTGAGAAGCTGCAAGAATTGATGTCATCAAATTTCATTTCCCTGCTTCCTGCAGTCATCCCATCCTCACTCTCTGCAAGTTTGGTCATGAACCACAAAACTTGCATTGACAGAGCCATCATAAGCTAGTATATGCAACATATATATAAGAATATGCATGTGTGCACCATTGCTTCTCTACAGTACAATCAAAATGCAATGCCTTCTTCTCAGAGGCAGGGCAATAATGAAAGTGTGTGGTTGAAGCTCAAAAATCAACAGGCAAGTGCCTGAAGTCCAAACAAAGTGAGCTGAGCTTCAGTAAAATGGTGAGCACACTTATATCATCACAAAAATGCTGCAATGACTAATAGGAAATTTTCATGATGGAATGAAGATGAAATCAAAACTGACAATGGTCCTGGCTATTGAAGAAATCCCAAACCGGTCTTGAATTGCATTCTTTGACACTTCTGCCATATTAGAGTAGATCTGTACGAGTCACAATAACGATTGTAAGCTCGCATCTTGATTTTACTGACTGTGACCCTCGTGGGCATGCAGTCGAGGACCTGTATGTTGATTTGTAAGCCCCCACAGCTCCTATTTGAGCAGGAACACACATGGTATGCAATCCACATGACTTTGAAGACCTCATTGATAAGGTCCTCTAACTTGTTGAGCGTATCTCCCACATTCAGGTTTTCATTGATGAATCGCTGCCGCGCTTGATGTTTCTGCCTGTGAATTCGAAGGTTAGCAAATGACATGTAATCATACTACAACTTACAGAAACTTGGTGAACCCGGTCCGAACCCCCTCTTCTGATAAGACATTCTCATCCTGTATGGGCTTGGGAGGAAAGAACCCAGAGTCCTCTGGAAACCGAATGAATGTTCAGAGTAGCACAGAGGTGCAGGAACTGACAGTGTCCGCGATTGCCAGAAATAGGGCCAAAGCAGCACTGTCAAGCAATTGAAATTGGACTTCATAAATGTGATATGACCAGATCCATACCCAATATAAGTGATCAACAATTGAAGAGCTGACAACTTTTGGAGCTTGAGTTGTACCATATCTACTTGTGAATATTGAAATGTGCTAACATCTCTGAAGAATTGGTGAGGATCTGACACGGAATTCGAGTATCATTCACCACCAAATACAAAATTGAGTATGGATACCATGATGTGAAAAGCTTGGAGTTGGGTTTTGAGATTGTAGAATGAGATCCGATCAGTGAGTCAGTAAGCAACGCAGATGGCTTCGGGCCCGGAGTCATGATGAGATGCATCATCAATAAAAATTTCCCTTGACTGAAACTTCTGAGCTCGGTTTGAAGTTGTGCACATATATTACTGGAAGATGATATACTAGCACCAAGGGGGCTCGCTCGTTTTCTCTCCTCTATCGTCCTTTTGATCCTGCGGGTCTTGATTTTCAGCAGTCCGCTCTCCAGTCTTGGCTGTAATAAATGGATAAAGCATGGGAGAGAAATGGATATGTCGATAGGATTGCGAAGACATGTCAACAAAAATTCAGATTCCGATGAGCTTCCGCATTTTGCCAAATGGAAAATATCCTATCACCAGAAGGTGATGGGTGAGAAAAGATCGTACTATTGTCAGTATCCTCCTTGTGTGTTCCAGATCCATCTGAGTTGGGCTTGAAAGTCGACAAAGATTGAGGTGAGCGAGCCTCAATGACATAAGCTTGAAGTAGTTCTCGCTGACGTTTGGTCAGGGACCTGGCAATCAATCGACATGAATAGATACATCATCTGAATCAGAGACTGCTCAGGCAGCAGTGTCGTAGATTTGAGCATAGACAGATGGAACACTCCGTCCCCTCAGGACCATCTCTTCTCCTGGTTGATTCCAACCGGAACTCGAAGGTTGTCAGGTTTCAACCGCCAAGATTTGTCGAGTCGATGCTAGGGGACTCACGATCGATAGTTTAGGTGGCGTACACCAAAAAGAATGAATCGAGATTTTTGTCTGCTCATCTCTGACCTCGTGTTGTAGATGTTCCTCCTCCCATTCAATAACGCCCCGACAGCAGAAGACATCCCAATCCGATTTATTCTCATGTCCACTACACAGGTGCCAATGATCGCTGATGCACGTCTTTCTAGGTGGTGCTGCTAGATGTCGACTAGAAGAGGACGAAGTCGCTGGGGATAATGTACGTGCTGTATCATCATTGAGGATCGTTATGGGACTAGCAGTTGCGCTAGTGGTATTTATTGCAGTAGTGGAATCAGTCTTCACCAATGAGTTGGCAGCAGCGGCATCGGCGACAGGAGTAGTGGGGGTTGGTATCAACGATGGTAGAGGCGGGATGAGTGATGATGATAGAAAGAGAAAGCTCCTTAGAGTTCGGAACCATTTCATCTGCCAAATCAAGGAGAAAAGGGAGAGAATGTGTTTTGAGTTCATCATTACTGTTTCACTACAAACATCTAGGGGGTACAAATTTGAAATTAAGGCCCGGAATCTCGGCATTGAGCACTCTGGGATATAGTTACTCAGATTTCCCTCGATTGCCTACGGGAATTCCTCCAGCAGGCTTGTAAAATTCTTGGCAGCTATTGATATCAGCAGCTCATCCTCCGGTCTCGTCGTCTGGGCTTATACTACAAAAACTTTCCATTTCCTGCCACCCACACAGTGTTTGCATCTCCGGCGTACGCTTTTCAGTTATGTGGTATCCCACCCGGCTGTTACTCTCGTTAAATCATTGGCCTACGAGTATGTCCTTTCCATTGCTTGTCTGCATTTCCCTGGACCCCTTTGAGTAAAATTAGAGTGCATACAGCACTTTCACAGGGAACAGAGATTGTCTACTTTTACCATGAATATGGCAGATTTTTCCTAATCGTAGTCCTGACCCCAGGCTGCTTTTATCCTGTCTGTCGGATACCCTGACACAGTATCTGACGTAGGCACTCAAATGAACTGCCCTGGGAAGGAACGACAACTATGCTTTGGGGTGGGATAAACTGTGGAGCCGACCATAAGGAAAACAACCAGCACAAAAGTTCGTGGGTGTCTGTTCCCTTCGTCTTAAACGCCAATCATATGTCTACACCAAGACCGGGACCAGAGTACACTTCTATCGCGCCTCTTCTGCAAAGTGGAACAAAGTCTCCGCCGTAATTTTGAACGAGGATATCAGAATCTTGTTCTCACCCGGAATAATCTCACAGTTTGAGGGATTAGTATGACTCTAGATTATCTTGTTCTCACCCGGAATAATCTTGCCGTTGGGGGTCATTATGACCCTAGACTATCTCGTTACAAAGATCCAACACACAACGTATAAATAGCTGATCTTCCGGAGGTTTTTTTTGTTCAGCCCCCCATCCTACTTTGGATCAGGTTAGCCTGCTTTCCTTTCTTTCGTTGTATGAATTTGAACTCACCCAGTTTCTCAGGCTACTCTAAAAGCTACCAACCAATCAAAATGCAACTCAAGGTCGCCTTCCTCACCAGCGGTCTCCTTGTCGCTACCCCGGCGCTGGCAATCGAAGTGAAGGCTTGGGCCGGTGCAGAATGCACCGGCGATGTCTTCGCTGACGAGGGTAACGGGGTAACTGGAACTTGCTATACCCTCTGCAGCAATTCTGCGAAATCATTTAGTTACTCTGGTGTTCCCAGCCAGGCCCAGTTCTTCGAGAGCGGGGGTGCACACGATAGCTGCACTAATGGTGCAACTCTTGTCACCGGTGGCGGCTCTGGATGTGCCACCGCGCCTGATGGGCAAGTCCTCTGATCCTGCGATTAATGATCAAGCGGTGAGCTGATGACGTATGGGTGTAGGTTCAACTTCGAGAGCGTCGTGTTCTTTTAAATTTCCAGCTCAAACAGGTCAAGATAGCCACTGGATATCCTGAGTCCTGACAAAGTGACACGCATTGGATTCAGCTATTGAATTGTAACCTTTGTCTAAATTAAAGGAAATATATGTTTTCTGAACCTATATGAGTGACATTGTTGGCACTGGGCAAGGTATTGAATTACAGGAGAAAAGTGCAACAACAAGTGAAAGTAATCATTGGTAGTAGACACAATATGAAACAAGGAGCTACTTCATGTGATTGTTGTGCACATTTTCTGCTTTTTCTCTCCTTGAATATATCAAGCCTGAGAATAGGATGGGGTTGGCTTCAACAATTAGTTGTGCCCTCCACTGTGCTGGCCCCCAATTTGACTGGTGGATAATCAGAGAATAGAAAAGAAGTCTGACTGAATTATGATAGTAGCTTAGAGACAGCAAAATTGTTCTGTGTAGAATAAACAGTCCAGTAGTAGTAATTGTCAGGGATGTGGAGCAAAGTAGAGTTAGCTAATAGTGTAGCTCCGAGATAGCATAGATAAAGGAGTAGGAGTACTAGCTAATGAGAGGAATGAAGTATATATATACTCTGAGATATATTAACCAAGGAGCAGGAGTTTGGAGATTACAGTGTTGGAACAATCTTGGCTTCAACATATGTATTGCACCCTGATCCCCTATCACAATTGATTGTTGATTTTGGAGGTAAGGAGACATCATCAGATACTGAGCAAGAGATCCAAAGTCTGAGTTGAAAAGTATATAGGAAAAAGAGAAAGAATATGGAAGGGCAACCAGAATGGAGTGATCCAGAAGAAACCTCAGTTTATAAGTAGGGTCTAGAGTTACAACTCATCTCTAGAAGAAACCTTAGAGAATAGAATGAGGCTCCTGGAGGAAAATCTATATTATATATATCAGTTCCCTAGTTACAGATGTCTCAGCTGTCAGGGATAGGAGTTCAGGAGGAGGTAGCTAATTAAACCTGGAGTAATAGTTTAATTAGCTGTCAGAGTTACTCTAGCTTATTGTTACTGGTATGTTAAGAGTGGACTTTGGTGCAGTCCTCTTATATTTGTCATGATTTTGACACCAAGTACAGCCACCCACCTTTATACTGTCATGGCTGACATAATCATTCCATGGATTATAATTATAAGTAGAATTATGAGTATTAATTCCCTAGCTTGTTCTCAACCTAGTATCCAGATAATCTCCATAACAGAATTCTCTCTTCTAAAATTCATCAGTTCTTCTTTTGGAGTAAAGCTTGGCCTTGAGAGTATCAAAGCTGGAATTAATTAACACTGGTACATCTAGGCTTGACAACATTCACCCCCCTTTCAGAATTGCTATGTCTTAAAGCAATAGGTCCAAATCGGAAGATAGCATCAAAATCTATTCTATAGATATGTCTCAGGGCTGTCAGATACTTGTGGTGGAACTTCACTACTAAGTTGGATACTGAAACATTGGAAACAGATTCCCAAAAGTTGTGCTCTCTGCTATATCTCTTCTACTTGACCAGGAATTGAAACCTTCTCTAGTATCAATGACTGTTGAGTATCTTTTCTACTTTCTACTCTTCCTCTTCATTTACTATAACTGGTGGAGGTAGTGTCATACTAGGCAGTCTTTTTAGGCAATATTCATGATATTTGTCACAAAACTATACTATAATTCAGCTCAAAAAGTGAGTTTAACTCCCCAAATATAACTATTAGATATCCAGTCATGGACTTATGTATACCACTTGAGTAGCAGAGTAATAGCTGTGACCACCACTATCTAAACCTCATAGGAGTAGCCTAGAGAAATTTATAATATATCTATAACAGAACTCTCCTCTAGAAGTGCTCTCAAGAGCAAACAGAACCTTAAGGTGCTTACTTTCTATTAGAATGATGTCATGTCTCAGCAACCATTAACCCTTAGAAAGAGTAAGGTTAGTATTAGATCAGGGTCATCATTCTTGATGGCTACCTATAAATAGAATTGGAAAGGATGACCTCTTGAGAGGATATTGCAGATATACTAAAAGAAGATTTGGAGAAAAGAAGTATGATTATGGAAGTAGGAAGAGTAGAAGTATGGACAAGAGAAGTTGATTGAAGAGGTAGAAGAGGAGGTAGATAAAGACATTGTGCTTGAGAGCAGTCAGACTCATATCTAACTCTGCTCTTCATGGACCACCAAGAGGCTCATAGTAGTTATACAAACTAGAGAAAGATACTAGGAACAGGACTAGGGAGATGGGAAGGGATGGCTATGTGATTGGATAAGACTTTTTCTTATTATTCTACTCTTACCATCTTTGGGAATTTAGAGGTTTTCTTTTATTCTTTTCTTTTGTTGTATCTGTGATTTGTAATCCTAATAAAATACTCTAGTAGCATAGAGTGGCACAATATGAATTACCCCTACTATCTCACCCTCTGTTGCTCTAGAGCTAAAAGGCTACTTAAAGTGATTTGAGATTTATTTCTGCTTTTCTTTCTTTGTAAACTCTATAAAACTTCCCTTGAGGGATACTTGACTTTGAGAAAGACTTGGACATTTACTTGACTAGGAGTTTAACCACTCGCTATGTGTTTTTGGAATAGGTTTCCAACTGTATGGTCAGTTGAAGTAGAGCCTACACAAGGGCATAGGAGTTCTAGGCAGTATTGCTGTATCAACAGCAAGCTAGGCTACTAGACTAGACTGAGAAGAGTAGTGTTATAGTACAAGATGAATATGTGTATGCCTTTAAGATCCAAAATTGGTAAGAGTGCTCTTAAGAGGATACTAAAAACATTTTATCTTCTAGTTTTCTATTGGTTCCTCTTGTATTGATCTTTATAAGCTCTTTATTATTTGATTTACCTCTCCAGTGCCTACTTGATTGCATACAACTGTGATATAGCTTGGAGATTTTACCTCTCTGACCTGACCTATTTATCCTTGTTATTATATTTTCCCATCAGTGTGAAGTACAGTCTCTGTCCTAAAATTGGGTTAGTCAGAGTGGTAGAGAGTTTCACTACATTGAACACAGGGTGGAGTCTCTTCATCATAAAAGATAGCTTTAGTCTATATGCCAGGGGTCCTACTTGTTATTCTACTATGAAAGGTCTGAGTCTCCAGTGTAACAGTTTGGTAGAGGGGCATATGGTCTTAATATGTGATGTGTCTAGGAATACTCTGTCTCTGGAGTTAAACACAGGGGTAGGGGTTCTCCTCTGGTTGTAGTAGTGGGCCATGTCTTCTTGTGCCTTTCAGATTATAGACTTTGCTTGTTCAATGGCTGCCCTTATCTGCTATATAAACTTGTTGATAGTTTCTAGTCCAGATGGTTATTGCCTTGGCTCAAAGTGTGAGGGTGACTGGAGTGGAGCTTCCAGGAGAATCCTCAGTCTATATATCACAAACTTCATTTAGACCATAACTCTGGGAATACTTGACCAATTTCAACAATCTAAATGGCCACTGAAAGCCCTTAAGAAGACCTTTCAAATGGTACCAAAAACATCTCAAGGCAATCAGTATTCACCAAGTTATCAGCAGATCAGCTGGTGATCACCAAGTCACCAAAGACTAAATTGCTGATATCTTGGGAACCACTTGACAAAATTGTTTGCTTCAACAACCATCATGAAGCTCTCTTCAATGCACTTCTTTTGGCCATAAATAGACCCCAAGGCAATAATATTCCATGGAGATACAAGGTCTTCAATGTTTATACATGACACTGATCTATTATCTATAGATTATTATCTGTTCTTGAATAGAACAAAGGACTGCTCTAATATGGTTATATTATCTCTATTTCAAGAGCAATATTACTTCTATATGTAGAACAATAGATAGTGATCATATAGTAGGCTGTTCTGGTACACAGACCACCACAATTATGTATTTAAGGACTGTATGTTTGAGAATAAACCTTAGACTTAACAACATCTTTTGCTGCTTGTCTAACTTTACTTTTTTAATCCTTTTGATTACCAAATCAGCAAATCACAAATCAGTAAGTGGTCATTTGTGATACTATAATTATACTCCAGAGTATGTTATAACTTAGCTTCCAAGAGAATCTTCAGAGAATAGAATAAAGCTCCTGGAAGGGTATTCTATACTATATATACAAGTCCCCCTAGCTATGGAACATCCTAAGGGTCAGGGTCAGGAATGCAGGAGTAGGCAACTAATTAAATGTTATGTAATTATTATTTAATTAGTGCAGGGTCACTTTGGTGGGCTACCACTAGTGCATCAGGAGTATGACTTAGTATAGTCCTCTTATAGATTTAGCTTCTTCAGCAGTGGTCCTCATTCTTTCTATGAACTTGTTAACAGTTTCCAGGCTAGAAGGGTGCTGTTATGGTTCAAATCCCATATGGGGGATCCTTCTGATGTCTAGTAGGAATAGAGACTGTTGGGTAGAGGAGTGGATGTGGTTGTTGTGCTGGAACTCTACCATTGGGAGAAGGTTATACCAGTCATCCTGTCATTTGTTTATGAAGACACAAAGGTATTGGTCCAGCTCCTGGTTGACATATTCCATTTATCTATTCATCTGTGGATGCCAGGTGGTAGAGGAGGCCAACCTTATTCCAAGAAGCCTGTAGAGTTCCTGAGTGAAGAGTACAACAAACTGTGGACTTCTGTCTGAGACTACTTGCCTAGGGATACCTTCCAAGGCCCAAACAGTGAACATCTCTGGATAGAGAAAAGTGATATCTTTATTATCAGAAGTCCCTGTACTATGGTCCAGTCTCTGTAAGAGTGTATCTGGCTTCCCCATGGAATGGCCAGGGCTGTAGCAACTTAGCCTGAGATAACTTAATCACACTCCAAGTCTGAGTTGACAAGGAGAACTCAATAGAGTCTCCATTAGATTCTGTATACTACTTATACAACTACTACATGGTCTGTGTACTACTTTCCTACATTCATTATGTGACATCATCATGTGACATGACCCTTGTAACATTTGTTATGTAACACTTTCCCATACTCTTTTCTTATAGTAAGTCCAAATGAAAAGAGAAAAGAAAAAGAAAAGAAAAGAAATATAAATAGTGACTTAGCCATTTTGCCAAGTTATGACAAGGGCAGTAGATAAGTGTGAAGTCAAAATGAGTCAAGTAGAGGGACCAATGGGCTTGACAATGGTTAAGTTTCTTGGCCATCATAAAGTACTCTAAGTTCTTGTAGTCAGTTTATATCTCCACCAGGTGCTTTGCTCCTTCTAGAAAGTGTCTCCACTCCTCCAGTACATGAATGATAGCCAACATCTTCTTATCATGGATCTCATAGTTCCATTCCACCAGGGATAGAGATTTGCTGTAGAACATAACAGGATGCCATTTTTTGTCTCTAGAGAGTTGTTGGGAGAGGACCACTCCAGTGGCAAAATCTGATCTATCAGCCTCAATACAGAAGGGCTCTAGATCTTGGGGGTAATACAAGAACTGGATCACTAGTGACTGCTGCTTTGAGTGCCTCAAAGGCTCCATGTTCTTTATTGTTCCAGAACCAGGGCATGTCAGACCTTGTAAGGTTGAAAAGAGGATAGTCTATTACAGAGAAATCACAGATGAACTAGTGGTAGAAGTTGGTGAACCCCAAGAAGGCTAGTATGTTGGTTTAATTTTCCAGAGTGGGCCACTCTTGGACTCTAGATACCTTGACAGGATCTATAGACACTTTGTTCTCTGAGATTATCAGGCCTAGATACTTGATCCTCATCTTCTGGAACTTGTACTTCTCTGGGCAGAGAAACAGCTTATGCTCAGTGAGAATCTCTAATACTCTCCAGACAGCCCAAGTATGCTCCTCTACTATTCTAGTGAAGATGAGAATGTTATCCAAGTACATGGCCATGATCCCTTCCACAATTAAATCCCAGAAGATATTGTTTATCATGGTCTGAAAGGTAGCTAGACTGTTAGTCATCCCAAAGAACATTACTAGAGGCTCAAAGAGTCTGCAGTTTGTCTAGAAAATAGCCTTCCATTTATCTCCAGGTTTGATACACATATTGTTGAATTCCTAGTGGACATCTAGCTTGGTGAAATACTTAGCTCCATAGAGCTGGGAGACAAGCTTGGAGATGAGGGGAAGTAAATACCAATTTTTGACCATTATAGAGTTCAGAGTGCAATAGTCTTGTACCAACCAGAGGGAACCATCCTTTTTTTTGATAAAGAAAACCGGAGTGACCATGGGTAACTTAGAAGGGCAGATACAACTAGTATGCAGGTTTTCTTCCAGGAATGCATCTAGCTTAGTTTTCTCTACTGGGGACAAAGGATATACCTTTGACAACTTGGGTTCTGACCCTGGAATTAACTCAATAGTGTGGTTCCAATGGTGATGCTCCAGAAGGACATTGAAGCTGTCTTTGGTGAAGATGGTTTCAAACCCTTGAATATACTCCAGTAGGTTGGTGGTGGAGTTTTGGCTCTCTGTGCTATGTCAGGCTTCTTCTACCAGGTGCTGGAAGTTGGTAGTAGTAGCTCAGAGGTCAGCAGCTGTAGGTTCTGGAAGTATTCACATTATGAACAAGCAGTCTCTAGGTTCCCAGTTTCTACTATCAGTGCTAGAAGGAGAGAGCTTATCTATGTCATCTTCTAGGAGTAAGGGAGGAGGTCTGCCTCTGTACAAATTGGAGATGCAGAGCTCTACTTTCCTCTACCAGTTCTGTTCCTTGTATAGAGCACGACCACCTTTACAGTATGGAGGGCAGCATGTCATTTCAACCTTACCAGTTTCCCAGTTAATCTTTGGATTATGGTCCTTCAGCTAGTTGTACCCCAAGATTAGATCTTGCTTTCCAAGGCCCAAGATAGCAAGTAGTACCCTCTCTGAGTGGCTGCTATACCACAAGAGAATGTCTACCACTTTAGAGATTTCATCCACTTCATTTGGGGAGCCGTCTACATTGAAGACAGGGATAGAGTACAAGATTGTCCAGGTGTTAAGTCCCTTGGAGCAGATAAAGCCTTGGTCTATAAAACTTTCTATAGCTCTGCTGTCTAGGAGAGCCTCCATGGAGTGGAGCTCACCTGTATCTATGGTACTCAGTTCTACAGTGAGTTGCAGGGAGGTTCTATGTGCATCCAATGCACTAGCAAAAAGCTAGATAGACAGTCTTTTTTCCCACTTTGGTCTCTGAGGAGAAGGATTGTACTTAGGGATAGAGGAAGGAGGTATATCTATAGGTTCACTGTTATCTGTATTAGTCTCTATTTTGAGTACAGTAAATCTATTTACTAGCAGCCAGGGTACATTTGTCACCAGTCGCATTCTACAAAATCCTTGTCTTTTCTGACTTCTTGGGCCTTCACTTCTTGTATATTGTGCATTGCCAAGAGGTCCTCCATGAGTTCCTTATGTTGTTCAGATGATAGCTGTCTTATATCAAGGCAATGGGGGTAGTTCTTGACTAGGTGATTCATATCCCTATACCAGTAGCATTCTCACAGAGGTAAGGGTTTTGGTCTTCTGGCAGCACCTATGTCCATAAGGACATCTATGGAAGAAGAAAGGGGTGTTGGCTTTAGAATTGAAGGGGAAGTAACAACTGGGGGGTCCAGACCACTGAGAGGGGAGAGGGCCATGACAGAGAAGCTCTAACTAGGACAGAGGGGGTATGTCACAAACTTTATTTGGACCATAACTCCAGGAATACTTGACCAATTTCAACAATCTAAATGTCCACCAAAAGCCCTTAAGAAGACCTTTCAAATGGTACAAAAAACATTTCAAAGTAATCAGTATTCACCGAGTTATCAGCAGATCAGTCAGTGATCACCAAGTCACCAGACACTAAATCACTGATATCTCAGGAACTGCTTAACATAATTGTTTGCTTCAATGACTATTGTGAAGCTCTCTTCAATGCACCTCTTTCAGTTATAAATAGATCCCAAGGCGATAAGATCCCATAGAGATACAAGATCCTCAATGTTTGTATATGACAACTGATCTTTATCCATAGATTATCATCTGTCCTTGAATAGAACAAAGGACTGCCCTAAGATAGTTAGATTATCTCTATTTCAAGAACAATAGCACTTCTATATGTAGAACAATAGATAGTGATCATGTGGTAGGCTGTTCTGGTACACAGACCACTACAATCATGTATTTAAGAACTGTATGTTTGAGGATAAACCTCAGACTTAACAACATCTTTTGCTGCTTGTCTAACTTCACTTTTTTGAACACTTTGATTATCAAATCAAGCAATCACAAATCAGTAAGTGGCCATTTGTGATAGTAACTGTCACAGTTGTACTATGGACCAGTAGTCATATACTATATGGTTTACTACTATACCAAAAGGGCGACATTAGCAAGACTACTTGCTAATGAGGGTCCAGTTATTTATGTAGTTCTTTGAATAGGTATTTTGTTATACCTCCATATCACTATTTAGTAATCACTTTTTTGTGACAGGGTGCTGTGCTGAGTCAACTGAAAGGCCTTGTTGGTGAGGTATGCTTGATCAATCCTCCAGACAGCTCAATACCAAGCTTTTGGGTCTATATCTGAGGGGCATCTATAAGGCATAGTTATGATCTAATTCTGGATACCAATCCTCAGTTCTTGGCAGAATTTGACTATAAGGGTCTAGGGGTCAGTATAGTCTGCATCAGAGACCAAAGACTAGAAATTGTCTAGGTAATTATCTACTGTCTAAGTTCTCTGGTGGTAGGAGGTCCCTTCCAGGATGTTGACTACATCTACTTCCACATTCACCAGAAAGAACTGTACCTTGAACTGAGCTTCAAAGTCAGCCCAGGTTTAGATTGAAAAGAATCTGGTATTTGCTTCTTGGTAAAATAGATTTCCAGACCACTTTGTTGCATAACTGCTTTTGAAGAAGATAAGGGCCCACAGAGCTTTTTTCTCTTTGTAACTAAATTGTTCCAGGGCCAGGTATGTGTACAGCATACAGGAGGCAGTGGAGAGTTTGCCACTGGAGCTGGAGGTTAGGGAGAGGAGTTTGATACTAGCTATATAAGTTGTTGTAGCTAAGTGGTCAGAGCAGAGAGAGCATTGTTAATGTTGTTTTCCAAGTTATTCTGTCTCTTGGTGACTTCATGCAGGTGATACTGCAGATAAGCCAGGGCATCAGCTATATTCTGGGGAGTGTCCACATACAACATCTGCATAGAGTGGGGCATGGAGGATTAGGTATAGGTAGTAGAGGGTGACCAGGTAGAGGCTATCTACTGTATTTTTCCAAGGCTCCATTCAAGAGATCCTATTCTGCTATGAGGGCAACCAGAGTGGAACTTCCAGGAGAATCCTCAGTCTATAATTATACTCTGGAGTATATTACAACTTATCTTCCAGGAGAATCCTCAGAGAATAGGATGAGGCTCCTAGAAGGGTACTCTACACTATATATACAAGTCCTCTTAGCTATGGAACATCCTAAGGGTCAGGGTCAGGAATGCAGGAGTAAGCAACTAATTAAATGTTAGGTAATTATCATTTAATTAGTTTAGGATCACTCCAGTGGACTACCACTAGTATGTTAGGAGTGTAACTTAGTGTAGTCCCCTTATAGGAGGCTATTTATGTTTGACCATTCCAACAAGTATAGTGATCTATTAGCAAACTGCTACAGTTCCAGAGCAGCCTTTGTGACCAGCTCCTCCAAGTCTCTGTCTCTATTACCATATCAGATATTGGAGAGTACTGTAGTGTGACCATTGGGTTGAGCTAACCCTAGGACTGAGTTGTCTTTTATTTGGGATGAACAAAGAGAACTCAACAGAGTTCCCCTTAGATTTGGGCTATTACTTATACTTTTTACACATGGTCTGTACTACTAACCCTAACCTACTGATGATCTAATGGAATCTACTAGAATGTTCCTTGATATGTGACCTGTGTGACATGACTGATCTTGTGACTGGTTTGTCACATGATGTGACGGATTGTGATAAATGTGACAGGTTATGTGATCCTGATCATGTGACTCCCCTGTTATCTAATTAAAAGAAAAGAAAAGTAAAAGATAAAGGATTAAAGAAATAAAAAGTTATTATGGCCAAGATGGCTCATAACAAGCACCTTTTGTTCAACCCCAGTGAGTTCAACTTCTTCAAGTGCTCAGATGGTAAAGAATTCCAGTTAGAGGAGTATGATGTCTTTGTTATTGCTAGCTCCAGTTCTATGGTTGGGCCTTCAGAACAGGGCATCAGGCTTTCCCATAGATTGTCCAGGGTGATGGTAGAGAGTGAAGTCAAAATGAGCAAGGTAAGAAGACCAGCAAGCTTGATGATAGTTGAGCTTCTTTGCTGTCATAAAGTAGATTGTGGATCTCAAAGGTATGCATTTGTCTTGCATCATAATACTACCCTTCTCAATTTAGTTTAGCAGCCTGGCTTACCATTAATACAGCAGTACTACCTAGAACTCCCATACCCTCATGTAAACTCTGTTTCAATTGACTATACAGTTGGAAACCTACTTAAAAAACATATAGTGAGCAGTTAAACTCCTAGTTGAGCACATGCCCAAGTCCTCCTCAAAGTGAGATATCCCCTTGAGAGATGTTTTGTATAGGTTTTTTATAAAGAAAAGCAAGAAGAAAACTCAGTTGCTCAAAAATAGCGGTAGAGCTCTAGAGTAACAGAGAAAGAGAAATAATGGGAGTAACTTGTTGTTAGGCCCCTCTGCACTACTAGAGTATATATTAGGATTACAAATTGTTAAGTCAACAAATAAGAAAACAAAAGAAACATTCCAATGGCCCATTATGGCAGGGAGTGGAATGATAAGGCAAGATCTCCTCCCAATCATATAACCAATACTTTCTATCCCTCTAATCCTCCTATCTAGCCTTCCCTTATGTCTACCTGTTGAATCTAATCTTCTGGCATAGCTCAAGATACCTCAAAGTAAGTGTGAGTGACCTGCTCTTGAGTCCAGTGTCTTTGTTGATTTCCTCAATTCTAGCTTCCTTGATTTCTCTATCCAATTTTTCAATACTCCTGACCTTCCTCCTTAATTCTGGGCATCCCCTCCCTCCTAGATATCCAAATGGCATTGCCTTCAAGAGGACTGTTCTGGTGTTTCTATTTATAGTGGCCATTAAAAGTGATCACTGAGATCTGATAGTAACTCTAAACTCTAATCCATCAAGTAAGATAGCTACTAAGTTATAACATTATTCTACTAGGGGAAACTAGTCTTTCTAAGATTCTAGTTGCCCTTGAGAGTACTTCTAGAGGGAAGATCTAGGTTGTGTCTAATATAGAATGGCTGGACAGGCCCTATGAGATTGGTATAGTAGTGGTTATAGCCACTATTCTGCTATTCAAGTGGTGTATATGAGTCCAAGGCTAGGTATCTAGTGGCTATATCTGGGAAGTCCTATTTGCTTCTCAAGTTGTGTTATAGTATAGTTCTTGTAACAAGTGTTATGTATTTTGCCTAAAAAGGCTGCCTTGACAATATCATAGGTACTGGGTTATGAGTATTTCTCCTTTCTGCCAGTTAACCTCTGGATTGTAGTCTTTGAGCCAGGAGTAACCAAGTATGTGATTCTGTCTTCCTAAGCTGGAGACTACAAGAAGCATCTGTTCTGAGTGAGAATTGTACCAAAGGACAATGTCTATGACTTCCAAGATCTAGTCTGTCTTGTTGGGGAACCTATCTACATTAAATACTGGGATAGGGTAGGAAATACTCTGAGTGTTGATTCTCTTGGAATAGACAAAGTCCTTGTCAATGAAGCTACCAGTTGCTCCACAGTCTAGGAGAGCTTTGATGAAGTGGACTTCATTAGTATTAGTTATGAGGAGCTTAACAGATAAGATAAGAGACATTCTACAAGTGTCCAAGACACTAGTGAAGAGTTGCTTGGGCAGTTTCCTTTTTTATTTTGGTCTCTAGATGGGAGTTTTGGCACTAGGATTGGAGAAAGAGAGGGGTTGTCATGAGTCACCTTGACTATGACCAAGGAAGATCTATTTATAGAATGATGGACAAGAGAATTGAACTGGCAGCCTCTTGGCTGGTTGTAGAATACCATCAATGTAAATAAGGGCAAATAGCATACTTGTATAAGTAGGTAGTACAATTGATTGAAAACCCTATTAAGTTCTCTTTGTAACCCTCAAAGACTTAGCTGCTGAGTCAACTTGACTTGAGTCACACAATAGGGGTACATCTGTAGGTTTATCTACACTTGTATTACTTTCTTCTACAACAAGTACACTAAACCTATTTAGAGAGAGTGACTGGGGTGTACTCTTTACTAGCCACTCTACACAAAATCCTCCTCTACTAGAGGCTCTTCTTTCTTGGAAACAGAATCCCTCAATGCTAGTAGATCTTCTATTAGTTCCTTCTATTGCTCTATCATTAACTGCTTCATATCCAGGTAGTGAGGGCAGTCTCTGACCAAGTAGTTAGTGTCTTTACAGTGATAGCAGCCCTTTGGAGGCAGCTACTGGGTTTTTTGGGTAATATCCATGTCCATTGCCATTGATAGAGCTGAAGAGGCTGGAGAGGGCTTGGCAGGTGGAAGAGGAGCAGGTGTGAACAGGGGATAAACAACTGAGGGAGAAGAGTGAATAACCAACAGAGGTGGAGGACAAGTAGGTATAGACTAGAGGAGTAGCTGCCTTTGGTTCAACTGGAAGGCTTTATTGGCTAGCCAAGTTTGGTTAATTCTTTGGGCTATCTTGTACTAAGCCTCCAGGTCTGTATCTCTGGGGCATCCTACAAGCATAGTAGTAATCTGATTTTAGATTTTAGATTGCAGTCCTTTCTAGAATTTGATAACCAGGGTGCAAGAGTCTATGTAGCTAGCATTAGAAACTAGAGCCTAGAAGGAGTCCAAATAGTTCTCCACCATCTGGTTATTTTGATAGTAGAAGGACCTCTCTAAGATATTAGTAGTATCTGCCTCCATATTGACTGGAAAGAACTGAGCCCAGAACTGCTGTTTGAAGGCTGACCAAGATAAGATAGGAAAAATGCCAGTGTCTACTTCTACATAGAAGAGGTTTTTGGACCACTTGGCTGTTTATCTGCTTTTGAAGAAAGTAAGCATCCAGAGAATCCTCTCCAGGTCCAAGTTGAACTGCTCTGGCACCAGATGTATATAGAAGGAGCAAGAATTGAGAAATGTTTGACTGAAACTCTGGTCTTCACTAAAATCTGGAGGTAAAGGGAGCTTGAGCCAAACCTGAGATCAAGCAATGGTGGTTGTGGGAGGGGACATTGGTGGAGAAGATGGTGCTGGGGGGAAACATCAGCTACTGGAGTCAGAGGTAAGTTTCTGACAAGCTATGTAAGTTGCTAGAGTTATGTGGTTAGGGCAGCAAGAGTAGTATTAATGTTATTTTTGGCATTGTTCTGTATTTCTGTGAGCTACTGTAGGTAGTGCTGGAGGTAGCTCAGAGTATCGACTATACCCTGGAGGTTCTCCAATAGCACCAATATTTCAGAAGCAAAGTGCATGAAGGGTCAAGATAGGCAATAGAGGGCTGTCTATTGCAACTGCTTGAGGCTCCATTGTAAGATCCTATTCTTCTGTAAGGATGACTGGAATGGAGTGCTCCAGAAGAAACCTCAGAGAATAGGATAAAGCTCCTGGAGGAAAATCTACACTTTATATACCAGTTCCCTAGTTATAGATATCTTAGCTATCAGAGATAGGAGCTTAGGAGGAGATAACTAATTGAACCTGAAATAACAGTAAAAGGGTACAAAAGAGAATTGCTTACTAGGATAAACAATAAGGCATAGTACCAGCTTCCAATTGTATGCTAACGGTTTAAGGGGATGAAATGGAAATAGAGGATTAAAGAGGAGTATCAGAAATTATACACAGCTTTATGTAAGTTTTATTATTATTTGGTATCAAACAAGTGTGAGATAACTCTAGATCCATGTTACATATCCTCCCTAAGATGTCAACCTTTATACACTATAACAAAAGCTCTTCTGGAAAATACAGTTAATTAATCTCTCCTGGACCCTCTATATTCAGTTGCTCTTTGTTTGCACCCCCAACACCAAACCTTATAGATATAATACAATCCAAGTGTGCACCTAACTGAGCTTTCCTAGCTTGCTGTCCTCTCTCAAGCCTGTCTGAGTTAAATCTGCAATTTGGTTCTAGATTGAGTCTTGTATATTCTGTGTTCTGATCCTGATACTATACTGGTTCCAAAAGTTGTCACTCAAGATATACCATGTTCAAATGATTCCAGAGACAGTGGAGATAGAGGCATATACCAAGATGATTGCTTGTTATCATTCTATCTGCTTTTGGAACTATATATTAAATGTTACAAATTATGGAGACTCAATAAAATAAGATGATGTATTCTTCTCCTAGAACCTTTCCATCAAAGATGATGTATACTTGAGATATAGTTCCTCTGGAACTTTCTTCCTTCTTTCTAGTTTATCCATTTTTCTTCTCCCTAGACTTAGTCAGTGTTCTGACTACCTATTGAGTATCTAGTAACTTTGGCTAAGAAACTGTACCCTTTTGAGTGGCAACTAATATATTTTGTCTGAAAATAGAGTGGTACTGATGAGATCAATGCTTATTTGTAAGTGCTGTCTCTGGTTTTAAATCCACCCTTTTTGACTGGTCAAGGTAGAACAGAGATCCTATAACAATGTTAAACTATAGTTACCCATAAGTGGTTCTAGATTGCTGTTTTATCAAAAATATCCTTATAATCTGATGCCAGTTTATCAATCTTGCCTCTCAAGTCTTAGTAGTGAGCTTTGTTCACCTTTGGTGTCACTCTAGATTAGTCATCAGCCCTATTCTTATCTGAGGATATATGTATAATGGGGTCTAGAGCAAATTTTCTCCAAGAATCCATTGTTATAAGATGTATCAAATGCTACTTTCTGTACAAAATTCACTTGTAGTGTAACAACAGTTATTTAATTAGTTGTCAGAGTTATTCTAGCTTGTTGTCACTGGTGTGTCAGGAGTGGACTTTGGTGCAGTTCCCTTACAAAATATAGACAAGTGACAAGTAGATGTTAATCTACAGACTGGGTTGCTATTATGTATCTACTCCAATATATATACTATAGCTGGAATAGGAGAGAGCCAGTCTATACTACAATACTCTTACATAGCTAGGAGTAATTATTTAGAAGATAAATAATAAAGAAAAGAAAAGAATAATAATAAAATATAACCAAAAGTTTAGTATATGACATTACATCATGATATACCAGTAAAGGGACATAGAGGACAGTGGAAAACAATAGAGATAGTCACTTAAAACTTCTGGTAGCCAGGAGTAACCAAAGAGGTAAAACAATATGTAGAAGGATGCAATTCTTGCCAAAGGAACAAAAACTGTATAGAACAGCTAGTAGGCAAGTTAATGCCTAATTCAATACCTGAAAAACCATGGACATATATATTGGTAGACTTCATTACTAAATTACCATTAACACAGGAATATAAGTCAATCTTAGTAGTAGTAGATAGATTAACAAAAATAGTCTATTTTATTCCTACTATAGAGAGAACATTGGCAGAAGGGCTAGTTAGGTTGTTTAGAGACAACATGCGGAAGTTGTATGGGTTACCTGAAAGTATCATCTCAGATAGGAGACCCCAGTTTGCAGCAGGATTAATAAAGGAGCTAAACAGGATATTAGGGATCAAAAGCAAGATATTAATGGTGTTCCAACCTTAGATGGATGGACAAACAGAGAGGGTTAATCAGGAGTTATAATAGTACTTAAGAATGTTTATTGACTACAGACAAGAGCAGTGGCCAGACTGGTTAGAAATGGCAGAGTTTGCATACAATAACAAAGCATACTCAAGTACAAAGACATCACCCTTTAAAGCAAATTATGGGCAAGATCCTAGGATGGGGTTTGAAGTAAGGAAGAAGAGGAAGTACAAGGGGGTAGAGAAGTTTGTAATATTAGTTACAAACTTCATTTGGACTATAACTCCAGGAATACTTGACTGATTTTGACAATCTCAATGGCCACTAAGGGCCCTTGAGAAGACCTTTTAAAAAATATGAAAAATATCTCAAGGAAATTAGTATTTACTGAGTTATCAGCAGATCAGTCAGCAATCACCAAGTTACCAAACACTAAATTACTGATATTTTGAGAATTGCTTGACATAATTGTTTGCTTCAATGTTCATCATGAAGCTCTCTTCAATACACTTCTTTCAGCTATAAATAGACCCCAAGGCAATAAGATTCCATAGAAATACAAGGTTCTCAATGTTTGCACATAACATTGATCTATTACCTATAGATTATTATCTGTCCTTGAATAGAACAAAGGACTGCCCTAATATGGTTATATTATCTCTATTTCAAGAACAATATCACTCCTATATGTAAAACAATAGGTAGTGATCATATGGTAGTATATCCTGGTGTACAGACTACTACAATCATATATTTAAGAACTGTATGTCTAAGAATAAACCTTAGACTTGATAACATCTTTTGCTGCTTGTCTAACTTCACTTTTTTGATCCTTTTGATTATCAAATCATCAACTTACAAATCAGTAAGTGACCATTTATGATAACTAAAATAAAGAAGGTACAGAAAGAAGCAAAAGCAGTACTGGGAAAGGTTTAGGAGAAAATGAAAAAGTATGCAGATAGGAAGAGAGGAGAAGTCAATGAATATAAAGTAAAAGACTTAGTAATGCTCAGCACTAAGGACCTGAAACATCAGATAATTGGAAGGAGGACAGAGAAGTTGATGGAGAGATTTGTAGGCTCTTATAAAGTAAAAAAAATTGTATCAGCAAATGCAGTTGAATTGGAATTACCTAATACAGTAAGAATACACCCAGTAGTAGATACTAGTAGAATATATAAATATATAGGGCAAGTGGAAGGACAAAAGAAGAAGCAACCAGCTCTAGTTATAATTGAAGAAGAAGAGAAATAGAAGGTTAAGAGGATACTAAATAAATAGCAGTGTAAGGGCAACCAGAACAGAGTAACTCCAGGAGAAACCTCAGTCTATAAATACACTCTAAAGTATGTTACAACTTACCTCCAGGAGATTTCTCAGAGAATAGAATAAAGCTCCTAGAGGGTAATCTATACTATATATACAAGCTCTCCTAGTTACGGAATGTTTTAGTAGTTAGGGACAGGAATGCAGGAGTGAACAACTAATTAAATATGAGGTAATTGGAATTTAATTAGTTGCAGAGTCACTCTGGTGCACTACTACTAGTATGTTAAGAGTGGACTTTGGTATAGTCCCCTTACAAGTGGGTTAGAGGAAAAGACAAGTACTTAGTATAGTAGAAAGGATTTACAGCAGAATTGGATACCTGGAAAGGGATAGAGAACCTGGAGAATGCAAAGAAGCAGTTGAGAAGTTTGAGAAGGAATACTGGCAAGATATAAAAGACATCAGAAGGCAGGAAAGGGAAAAAAGAATGTTTAGGAGAGGAAAACTATCAGGAAGATTTATAGCAAGAAAGCTATTTGGTTGGTTGGATAAAAGATATGATAAGGAATATTAGGCAAGGTTAGAAAGGAATTGGAGACAATGGAAAAGAGAAAAAGTAAATAATAGAAACAATAAAAGAGAAGGAAGAAGAAATTGGACAGAAACATTTGGGACTTAAGGAATGAACAGAAGATGATGATGATGAGATGGGGAATATTTGTGATCTCTACTATGAGTTGTAAAAAAATCCTTGGGACAAGGAATGTTGAGAGGAGGGTGGTATTATAACATAGCCAAAACAGCTAAGTCATTATTTATTTTTCTTTTCTTTTCTTTTAATTATGTAATCAGTGAACATGTGAGAGGAAATAACTTAGAAGAGATATATAGGACTTTATAAACAGAAGTAAATACAGAATATGTGTAAGTAGTGTATAATAATCAAATGGAAACTCTATTGTATTCTTCTTGTCAACTTGGACTAGGAGTGGTTCTGTCATGTTCTGTGTTATGAAACAACTCCTAAGAAGATTATTTCTTATGCATTCATCAACTTAATGGAAAATATCCAAGAATACAATGTAAGAAAGATATAAATAGCATGGAAAGGATTATGTAAGACATAGATGGTTCTTAGTAAGGGTCATGTGATTGTAGAAGACAGGTGCACAGACCAACTAATATTTATATAAGTATCTAGTGGAATCCAATAAGAAACTCTATCAAATTCTTTTTGAACAACTACCTTGGTTGAGCCTTAAGTCTTCATGATCTTGCACTAATACTCTGGTGACCTCCTATGACACCATATACCCTGCTGAACACTTATCTCAGCAACTCTCTTCCTTGGACTTAGTCTTGGCTATACATTATAACCAAGTATTAGTTAGTATGACTTATTTTCTGTGACTAGTCTTTACATATAAGTAGCTAGTTTAGCAAGCTTCTCTTTAGCTTTGTTATCCACTAAGCTTGCTCCTCTTCACCTCAGGACTGCTACCTTTCTTCTCTCTGAAATATTATTAATACATCCTGATTCTGAGTGGATTAGTATAGAAGGAGACATAATGAGAAGTTGTAGTCATACTATAAGGGGACCCTACCAACACTGCCTCTGAAACACCAGACTCATAGCCTGAAGTGATCCTGTGTTTAATTAAATATTACATAGTAATATTTAATTCCCCTTAGCTCAACTTGAAGACCCTTGACCCTGACTAACAGGACTATAGACTCAGGGATATCTCAGCAGTAGGAATATATATATTGTAGAAGTACATCCCAGGAGCCTTATCCTAATCTCTAAGAATTCTCCTAGAGGTGAGTTGTGACATATTTAGGACTTGTAATATTACTAAGGATTCTTCTGAAGCCCATTCTAGTCACCCTTATAGCAGATTAGAATTTCCTAAATAGAGCCTTGGAAGAACACAGTAGACAGCCTCCCTCTGGACATCCTCCTCTGCTCTCAGCCAACCCTCTAGAACACTCTACTCTATGCAAATATTGCATGTAGATACCCCTCAGACCATTGTTGATGCTCTGGCCTATCTGCAGCACCATGTGCACAAAGTGACTGAGTGACAGAACAACTTGGAAACAAATATCAATAATATCCTTGCTACTTTGACCATCTAGCTGTAGCAACTTATACAGCTAGTTTCTACCTCTTAACTCTCCCCTCTGGTGATGACCTCCTCTCCACTACCAGCACCAACAACTCTCTCTCTGGCAGCCTCTTATTTGTATACATGACCTAAGTTCTTGTCTCTCCTAGACTTTCATGGAGACCAGAGTGCTGGCTGAACCTTTCTCAACTTCTGTACCCTCTACATTTGTCTGGCCCCAGAGCAGTTCAGCTGTAAAGAGAAAAAGGTACTCTGGGCCCTTATATTCTTCAAGGGAGGTTGGGCAGCCAAGTGGTCTGAAAACCTTTTCAGATAGGAAATGAACACTGGCATTTTTCCCCTTCAAACCTGAGGTGACTTTGACCAACAATTCTGGACTCAATTCTTTCTAGTCAATGCAAAAGCAGATGCAATCAACTCTCTGGAAGGATCGTCCTACTACTAAGAAAGTTAAATAGTAGATAACTATCTAGATAGCTTTTAGACCTTAGTCTCTAATACCAGATACATAGACCCCTGGACCTTAGTGGTGAAATTTAGATACAGACTGAGGATGAATATCCAGAACCAGATTGCCACCATGCCCTACAAAAGACCTACTAACATAGACCTAAAGATTTGATATTATATAGCTTAAAGGATTGACCAAGCTCATCTGGCCAATGAGACCTTCTAGTCTTCACAATGCTCTGTACTACCTCTCTCTTCTAGAGCTCCTATCCCCTGTCTGGCCCTGCTCACTGTGGTTCACACCTCTCTGATTCTCCCTGTACCTGCTCTTCCCAAATCTCTACCTCTTCCCCAATCCCTTGGAATCCCTATAGATGTTAACATGGCACAAAAGGCCAGGTTACTCCCTCCATGCAGCTGCTATTGTTGCAAAGAGACCAGCTACCTTATAAAGGACTGCCCATATCGCTTTGATATATGATAGTTTACAGTGGAATAGAGGAAAGAATTGATTGAGAATTTAATGGCTTTCAAGGACACAGTTGTCACAGAGAAATTGGAACCTCTGGTTAAGAAGGATTTTGTGTAGAGTGGCTGGCAAAACATGCGCTCCAGTCACTCCCAGTAAATAGGTTCACTGTACTCAAGATAGAAAATATTAATATAGATAACAGTGAACCCAAAGATGTATACTCCCCCTCCTCCAATCCAGTCATCCATTCTCTCATCTGGAGACCAAAGTGGGAAAAACAACTGCCCAAAGAGCTCTCTACCAACACCCTTGATGCATATGGAATATCTCTAATTCTTGCAGTAGAGCTCAGTACTATTGACATCAGCAAGCTCCACTCTGTCAGTACACTTCTGGACTGCAGAGTGACCAGGAACTTTATTGATCATAATTTTGTATGCTCCA